>ERZ779895.22-NODE-22-length-243514-cov-8.471656_pt1 | contig 243514 bp, 155 predicted proteins | sample MGYA00511093_ERZ779895 | MGnify/ENA primary metagenome ERZ779895 (study PRJEB29588, sample SAMEA2142970) | human gut metagenome | biome: human gut; feature: human-associated habitat; material: faeces | place: Denmark | collected 2008/2010 ... | reverse complement strand
CGGAGTGCACCATGCGTGCCACGTCGCGGTCCCAACAGTCGATGCCGTGGCGGTGTGCTTCGAGGCAGATGGCATTCAGGTCTCGTTCCGTGGCGGGCCGGAAGGTCCCGTTTTCCTTATCAGTCAGACAGCGGAATTCCGTGGCTTCGGTAAGAATGTTGAAGCGGAACTCGTATCGTTCGGCGAGGAAACCGCTGAGGGTAGACTCGAGGTTGGCGGCTTTTTGGGAAGGCGTTTCGCTTTGAACAGCCTTTGCTTCCGCCGTCCTGAGGACGTTTGGCGTGTGCTGCGGAACGGATGTGGGCCTCGGCGTAGTGGTTCCGGTTTTGGCCGCGTCGGTTTTGGCTGTGGCTACAGTGGTTGCCGCCTGCGGCGTAACATCGCGGGGCACGTCCTTCGCCCTTCCTGCCATACGTTTTTCGTTCCACCGTCTTACAGCGGTGCATGCAATCTTTTTGAAGTCCATAGGCTTTGTGTTTTCGGTGTTTTCTCGTTTGCAAATATACAACATGAAAAAGCCTTTGTCAAGCCCTTCACCGTAACCCTTTTGATTACCAGGCGATTTATATTTGTAAATCGGGAATCTGCATGTCGTTTTTCATTTTCCGGTGAAATTCCGGTGAAGGATGTAAAGGCAGAAAGTTCACCTTAAAGTGCTGGTACAGAAGAAGTCTGAAGGAAGCGAACCTTTTCGGGAGAAAAACAGTTTGTGTGAAGTGGGACAGGGTAAGGACATCCCACGGACACCCATGCTTTTTCCGGATAGGATTTTCAGTATGGAAGAGTTCGTAAGACAGATGTCAGTACGTCCGAAAATCATTCTCGGAAGATTGAGGAATAGATTGCCGCAGAACGGAAAATCATTTGGTGCAGAATGTACGGGCGGTTTCACATGCTATAAGGAAACCTAGTCGGTTGCAACCAAAACATAATAAACAAATCTCCAAGAAAACAAATAAAAATCACCACCAAACTTGTTTCCCGTCCTCATAAGAAAAAATCCGTTCCTCTTTCCCTTTCGACAAGTCCCGCAACCAATATAAGGCTCCGCGCGGCATATCCTCATACAACAAATAGACGGTTTCGGCTTTGCGCTTCCCGGCGGAATGCCATCCACCTTCTTTCCAATACAATAACTCGTACCAATCGCCGATGTCTATGCTGTTGCCATCCCCTCGCCCTGTAAAGACAAACCGTCCTATGTCCACAGGTTTGCCGAAATCCATTCCTGTCCATGCCCCGGAAGAAACAGGTGCATCAAAGAAGGTCAACAAATCGCCATCGAATGCCTTATCTTTGGTATGACCGGGATTCCCCTCCCAACATCCATCCGTACCTATGATTTTTCCCACACATTGCTTGCCTGTAGCCCGTTCGTAGAAACGTATGTCCGCGATATTGCAATATGAGCCGTTTTTAGGCTGATAATACCTCCAATAACGGAATGCCCCCAAAGTGTCAGGAAGAACAACCTCCCGTCCGGTCACGGAACAATCCGTAACCCGATACAGCATCTCATACTCCCTGAAACGGGCATCGTTGGATGCGTGGAACTCACCACTGTCCAAACGCATGACAACCCCTTGGACGTGCCGGAGCACCGGATATTTGCGGAGGAGTCTAAGCGTCACACGGCGCGACGTATCCGGTATGAAAGGACGGACTTCCTTATCATACGTATGCAAGAAAGGATGGCCTATGGCTTTCATCTGCCCGCCGGGCTCATAACATACAGGTAAGTAGACCGAGTTCATCCCCACTTTCCTGAAAACCACCTTGCTCCCTTTGATTAAAGCAAAGTCCACCGGTTTCCATTCGGTATTATCAAAAACAGTCAGATAAACGTATCTTCCGTCCAAAGAATCTCCGACCTCTATTTCCACATCCTCACAATCCATGTACTCTTCTGTTACATCCTTAAAAAACGAATAACGGAAAGCACGCGGGACGAACGCTTCGGTTTCTGAAAGCCTTTTTAAATCGGGATTGACGGCATACGTTATCCGGAACACCTTAGCCATCCTTTCATCCGGCTTGTGGGGTTGCCCCGGGTTGGAGGTAGCCCCACTGAAAGGGACGTTCTTACCATTATTTACCAGCACCACGTTCCAAGTATGCCCCAAGCTACGGAACGCCCATTGGGGAGTAAAGTCCAAGGCCACCGGTATCCCCTGGCTCCGGAATACAGAAATGGCCATATTGGTGAAATCCGCACAAATACCGAACGGCATCCGCAAACGGGTGGATAACCTGTATATGGGACGAACCTGGGACGCTTCGGTTAACTCCGGACGCATGTAATACCATAAATTGTCATTTAAAGTAATGGCCGACTGCAACGAAGAGTTTTTCAGTTGGTCGCAATACCGTAATTCGTCGAGATGGTCAGGATGGAATTCACGGAGATAAGTGCGCCAAGCGTCAAACGGTTGCAATTCTTCAGCCTTATAAGGCAGGAGGTATTCACAAAACTGCTCAAAATCCAAATGCCGCGCCCATGCCCCCTTTTTCCATTGCACAAATGCCGAATCGATATTTTGTATCAGGAAATCCGCTTTAATGATTTGTATATCCTCAACCCATTCCGGGGACAGGTCGGCATACTTGTCATCAATCTTGACAAGCGAGTCTCTTATGGTCCAGACATTACACCCCTTCATGGTCGTAAGCACGGAATCCACTTCATCATAATAGGGTTTGACCTCCGTGGTGTCTGCAAAAGAATAATGGCCGGGCATATTCCGAATAAGAAACTTGGCCGCTTCCAATTTCAATGTGTCCCCATGGTAATGCCTCAGCACTTTTTCCAGTTCCGGACGGTTTTCCTCGGCCAGACTCAATGCATCTTCCAAAGCCTTGTCATATTCCTGTGAGCAAGACACACATACGAACAGCAACAATACAAACCTGAATAAATTCAGCCTAAATCTGTTTTTCATATCTTACTACCTACACCCTCTCTTATCCTATTCTACTTCCAACTCTTGTATTTCAGCATGTTCCCTTCGCGCCATATCTTGTACTTCATTCTGGATTTCAGGAAGCTTTCCGTAAATTCAACAGTATAACTATCATACAGGCCTTCTACGTCATCCACATATTCCATAGAGAAATGCTCCCCGGGAGTATATTTGTAAGCATAGGCATTATCATCGAAAACCACCTTGGCCTTGTCGTCGGACACAACCACGACAATCATTTCTGGAGCCTCACCACAGCCAAAAAACCAACCTCCAAAAAACAAGGCAAAACTACCATTGGACAAGGGTACTTTTATAAAATAGTCTTTACTGGCATTGACCGTCATGTAACGGTTGTCATACAATATACCAAACGGATTATACCTCAATATCATTTTGCCATTATGGTGAATCTCAAAAAAATCATAATCTCCACCTTTTGACATCTCCTTATTCCCCACTCCCCTCATCTTTATACAATAGGAGTCTCCGTTATCCGAATGCACATCATATTCCATATAAGTATAAAGAGGCATGTTGGGCAACTCTTGATTCCTTGAAAGGCCCAGAAATTTTGGCTTGGCAACAATACCATTTTCACCCTGCCATTCGAAAAGATTCTCAACAGTTTGCGCCCACAGGGAACCCATTGTCCCTAAAAAGGCAATTAAAAACAACAATCGTTTCATACTCATTTGCATTAAAGAAAAGAGTCTCCAAATACAAGGGGAAAAGTGGAAACACTGCCATCTTGACTTGCTTCCACCTTCTCTTCCCTTTATCCTATTTCCAACTCTTGTACTTTAGCATGTTCCCTTCACGCCATATCTTATATTTCGTCCGTTTCTTCAAATAACTATCAGTAAAGCCAGGAGATCCGATGGCACGCAGGCCATTTATGTCATCCACATATTCAATAGAAAAATGCTCCCCGGGAGTATATTTGTAAGCATAAGCATAATCATCAAAAACCACCTTTGCCTTATCTCCAGAGACAACCACAACAACCATTTCAGGGGTTTCATCACCACCAAAAAGCCAACCACCAAAAAACAAGGCAAAACTTTCATTGGACAATGTCACTTTTATAAAGTAGTCCCTACATTTTTCCTCTGTAATATACCGAACATCAAACAAATGCCCATAAGACAAATAATCCAATATCTTTTTACCCTCATGATAAATTTCAAATCCATCAAAAGTACCCAAATCAGACATCGTCTTATCAAAACCTTTCATCTTAAGGATATACGAATTTTCCTTATTAATTGAAATATCATATTCCTTATATATATACGTTGGATAATCCGTATATATTCCTTTATATTTTTCCAAAAATTTACCGTTAGGAATAATTCTATTACCTCCCTGCCACTCAAAAAGATTCTCAGTAGCTTGCGCCCATAGAGACCCCATTGTCCCTAAAAAGGCAATTAAAAACAACAATCGTTTCATGTTTATTTACGTTTATAAAAATAGTAAGCTATTCGGTTCTTTCTATCTGTTCCAAAACTATCACTCAAATACCGATTTGTCCATCTTTTTCCATCCCCTGTATCCATTGTCAAAGGAACTTCGCATCCCCAACTTGGGCTATATTTCGTTGGTCCCGGCAGAATCACCACCACATGGCCGGAGCCTGACGGGTTTATATACCCCGCCACCACAAAAAAGCCATGGTTAGCATTACTTATCGCAACCCCCAAAGGAATCGCTTGCCAATGTTTCGGATTATCCCGCCATGCCTGTGCCATTTCATTGGCTTTCCCCACCATCCCCGGAGGAAGATTGGAACTGCCGAATATGTTTTTAAACGCTAATTGCACACCCACATTACAAGCGGCCTCCGAATTCCCATACGATTTTATGACTGAAGCCACTGCGTCCTGCGCCGCATTCTTAACCACAGTTGTTCCCGGCCTTGCCGCTGGAACAACCTCACCCGAACCACCACCAATAACAGTTCCACCGCCGGTATCGCCCCCGCCAATATTGCCACCACCAATATTACCACCACCAGAAGACCCACCTCCAGTATTACCTCCGCCACCGATACCGCCACCGGTATATTCATCGCACATGCAGGGAGACATCCGGCACAACGGGCAACAATTACATCCGTTTTCGGTTATGAGAACATGGCAGGTAGGACAGGTCGTACCCACTTGTCCCTCCGTCTCGTCCTTATTACAACCGCATTTGCCATCCACTATCTTTTCACCGCACTTGGAACAAGCCACAATATCCACACAAGTACAATCGTCTATGGCCTTGCCGCAAAAAGAACACTTCTCAGTCGTGTCGTATTCAAAATCCAACAGTGACACCCTCTTGACTACCGTTCCGGGATTCAACCATAAAAACAAATGCACGTCATGGCTACATGAATCCTCCACATTGGACGTTTTGCCCGGAAGCAACGGGCGATGCCGGAAAGAAAACACCTCTTTCCCATTTTCTATCCTGCGCCCCAACAATATGCTACCGTCCAAACGGGACGTGATGAAAAAGCCCGTGAAATGGGTTTTGGTAAATTCATACGCCAAAGCATCAAGTTCCTTTCCAAACTCATTATAATAGTTTTGGTCGTAAATGTAAGTCAGTACCACGCCAGTCAGGCTCTTGTCGTCATTCTGTCGGACAAGAAGCTTGTTCGTCACCATATTCATGCGCTTATGCGTCTGGCCTCCCATAGTGAGTGCCGTGAAAGCTGTTGGTTGTCCCTTTCCTTTGATGGGAAAAAGAGCCATTTGTCGATTCCCGTCAACCACCAACCGATAGTCATCCCAATCCACTTTTATGTCATCCATAGCCTCCGAACCTTTCTTATGAGTAGACTTTGAAGATGTCCCAACCGGCTTATGGGTGTCAGGCAAACAAAAATCCGGCCTACTTTCAACCAAAGCTTTGGCTTTCTTCACGATGAGGGGCGAATATTGGTCATCCATCACGTTCGATTCCTCTCCCGATGATTCCATACCGTCAAAACAACCCCACAACACAAGGAAGGCAGCCCACACAAAAGGCCACATAAACATCATTGATTTCTTGATTTTCTTCATGGTAAGATTTAAAAGTCGTTTCTTTTAGTTTAATGCCGCAAAAATACTCTTTTTCCTTAAAATGAACAAATTTATCACGGTATTTTTCAGGACTTCATAAAAAGCCCTATTTGTCCACAACGAGAAAGTTGCAATTTCCTGACAACATATAGAACCATAGACATACTTCATTGCATGAAGAACCTTACTATTTTTAGAAAAACTTAATGCGCCCTAATCTTTTTTTGGCACGTGTTTTGTATGGTAATTCCAATAATATAGTTAATTTTGCCAGTAGAGTCATTAATCAGAGGAATTTGCAGAGCATGAACAATCAATTTTCACCTAAAATATCAGAGGTTCTCATTTACAGCAAGGAGGAGGCGCTACGGCTGCACAATGAATGTGTAGCTCCGGAACACCTATTACTCGGGTTGATCAGGGACGGGGAAGGCAAGGCCATCCAAATCCTCCGCTTGCTCAATCTGGACTTCCGCTCGGTGAAACTACGCGCAGAGCAATCCATACAAGGTTCCGCCATGCAGGAAATGCCTGACGCGGACCATGAAATCATTTTAAACGAGAAGGCCTCTAAAATCATGCGCCTTTGCTTGCTCGAAGCACGCATGCTGAAGGCCCAGGTGGCCGACACCGAACACATACTTTTAGCCATTATGAAAGAAAAAGACAACAATGCATGCCGTATCTTAGAGGAAAACAGCATCCATTATACAGACATCCTGAACCTGCTCACCCAAAAGGCTGAGAAATCGGACGTACAGTCCGGCTTCGGTTTTCCGGACGAGGACGAGGAGGACGAATATGAAAACAAATCCTCGGCGGGAAACCCGATGAACGAACAGGGACACACCGCCACGCAAACGGCGCAGCCGCAAAGGAAATCGGCCAACAACACGCCGGTTCTGGACAATTTCGGCACCGACCTGACACGCGCCGCCCAAGAAGGCATCCTGGATCCGGTGGTGGGTCGCGAAAAAGAAATAGAACGCGTGTCACAAATCCTAAGCCGACGGAAAAAGAACAACCCTATATTAATAGGTGAACCGGGCGTGGGCAAATCGGCCATCGTGGAAGGACTGGCCTTGCGCATCGTACAGAAAAAGGTGTCGCGCATCCTGTTCGACAAACGCGTGATAGCCTTGGACATGGCGGCCGTAGTGGCCGGCACGAAGTATCGCGGGCAGTTTGAAGAACGCATCCGCAGCATTCTCACCGAACTGCAAAAGAATCCGGACGTGATTCTTTTCATCGACGAGATTCACACGATTATCGGTGCCGGTTCGGCACCGGGCAGCATGGACGCGGCCAATATGCTGAAACCCGCGCTGGCACGGGGAGAGATACAGTGTATCGGGGCTACGACCACGGACGAATTCCGGAAAAGCATCGAAAAAGACGGCGCTTTGGAACGCCGTTTCCAAAAAGTCATGGTGGAACCGACCACACCGGAGGAAACCGTACAGATACTGGACAATATCAAGGAACGTTACGAAGACCATCACAATGTGCGCTACACGCCCGAGGCTATCCGTGCCTGCGTACGGCTCACGGAGCGCTACGTTTCCGACCGTTGTTTCCCGGACAAAGCCATCGACGCCCTGGACGAAGCCGGGTCGCGCATACACATCACCCACTCTCCCGTATCGAAAGAAATGGAGGAACAGGAAAAGCGCATCGACGCCGTACATGCCTTGAAGAACGAGGCGGTAAAAAACCAAAATTTTGAACTGGCCGCCGACTACCGTGACCAGGAAGCCAATTTGCAAGAGGAACTGAACCGTATAAAAGCGGCATGGGAGGAGAAACTCAGCCGCGAGCGGGTCACTGTGGACGAAGACCAGATAGCCGAAGTGGTATCCATGATGACAGGCATCCCCGTACAACGCATGGGAGAGGCAGAAGGACACAAGCTGAAGGACATGGCCGTCAACCTGAAACGGGAAGTCATCGGACAGGACGAGGCCATCGACAAGTTGGTGCGCTCCATCCAGCGCGGCCGCGTGGGACTGAAAGACCCGAACAAGCCTATCGGGGCGTTCATGTTCCTCGGCCCTACGGGAGTGGGCAAGACGTACTTGGCTAAAAAACTGGCCGAATACATGTTCGGCAGTGCCGACTCCTTGATACGCATCGACATGAGCGAATACATGGAGAAGCACACCGTAAGCCGTATGGTGGGGGCTCCTCCGGGATACGTGGGACACGAAGAAGGCGGACAGTTGACGGAAAAAGTGCGCCGCAAGCCCTACTCCATCCTACTCCTCGACGAGTTGGAAAAAGCACATAGCGACGTGTTCAACATCTTGTTGCAAGTGATGGACGAAGGACGACTGACGGACAGCAACGGCACGACGGTGGATTTCAAGAACACGGTCATCATCATGACATCGAACTGCGGAACGCGCCAGTTGAAAGATTTCGGCAAGGGCATCGGGTTCAGCCGCCCGGACACGTCGGCAGCCGACAAGCAATACAGCCGCGAAGTCATCCAGAAGGCGTTGCATAAACAGTTCGCTCCGGAATTCCTGAACCGTCTGGACGACATTATCAATTTCGACCAACTGGACTTGGAGGCCATCAAACGTATCGTGGACATCGAGCTTAAACCCATCGTAAAGCGCGTGAAGGAAATGGGCTATACGCTGGAAACGGAAGAGGATGCCAAGGAGTTCCTTGCCCGCAAAGGATACGACATACAATATGGCGCACGTCCGTTGAAACGTGCCTTGCAGACTTATCTGGAGGATGCCATCTGCGAACTGGTCATCAATGACGAACTACAGGAAGGCGAAATCCTGACCGTACGTGCCGCCGAGGGAGACAAACTCCGGATCACGCATGGCCTTGCCCAAGAATAACAATAAATATATGTTAAAGTGCCGGACGATGTTTTCGTCTGGCACTTTTTTTGTTTCTTCATCAATGGCTTTCAAAAAGCCGAACAGAAGATAATTTCATACAATAAAAGCAATAAATATCATGCAAAAAGGAAACATTGGGGTAACGACCGAGAACATATTCCCCGTCATCAAAAAGTTCTTGTACAGCGATCATGAAATCTTTATTCGTGAAATCGTGTCGAACGCCGTAGACGCCACGCAGAAATTGAAAACATTGGCCAACAAAGGAGACTTCAAGGGCGAAACGGGCGAACTGAAAGTCTGTGTCAAAGTGGACAAGGACAACGGTACCATCACGGTGAGCGACCGGGGACTGGGTATGACAGAAGAAGAAATAGACAAGTACATCAACCAAATCGCGTTCTCCGGCGCCAATGACTTCTTGGATAAATATAAAGACGATGCCAATGCCATCATCGGACACTTCGGCTTGGGCTTCTACTCTTCGTTCATGGTGAGCAAGAAAGTGGAAATCGTGACCAAAAGTTACCAAGAAGGGGCAAAGGCCGTAAAATGGAGCTGTGACGGAAGTCCTTCCTATGAAATAGAAGAAACAGAAAAAGCCGACCGCGGAACGGACATCATCATGTACATCGATGACGATTGCAAAGAGTTCTTGGAAAAGAACAAGATTGAGGAGTTGCTTCGCAAGTACTGCCGTTTCTTGCCCGTACCTGTAGCCTTCGGCAAAAAAACGGAATGGAAAGACGGCAAGCAGGTGGACACGGAAGAGGACAACGTCATCAACAACGTCACCCCGATATGGACCAAGAAACCGTCGGATCTGAAAGACGAGGACTACAAGGAGTTCTATCGCGAACTGTACCCGATGAGCGACGAGCCTCTGTTCTGGATTCATCTGAACGTGGACTATCCGTTCAACCTGACGGGCGTGCTCTATTTCCCCAAAATCAAGAACAACATCGAACTGCAACGTAACAAGATTCAGTTGTACTGCAACCAGGTGTACGTAACGGACAGCGTGGAAGGCATCGTGCCTGACTTCCTCACTTTGCTCCACGGAGTCATCGATTCACCGGACATCCCGTTGAACGTCAGCCGCAGCTACCTGCAAAGCGACAGCAACGTGAAGAAGATTTCCAGCTACATCACGAAGAAAGTGAGCGACCGCCTGCAAAGCCTGTTCAAGAACGACCGTAAGGAATTCGAGCAGAAATGGGACGACATCAAGATCTTCATCAACTACGGTATGCTGACACAGGACGACTTCTACGACAAGGCCAAGAACTTCGCCCTCTTTAAGGATTGTGACGGTAAATACTTCACATTCGAAGAATACCAGCAACTCATCAAGGACAATCAGACGGACAAGGACGGTAATCTGATTTACCTGTATGCCCAGAACAAGGAAGCCCAGTACAGCTACATCGAAGCAGCCAAGAACAAAGGCTACAGCGTATTGCTGCTCGACGGGCAACTGGACACTCCCATCGTCTCCATGTTGGAACGCAAGTTTGAAAAGAGCCGTTTCACCCGCGTGGATGCCGACATCATCGACCGACTTATCGTGAAAGAGGATGCCAACAAATCTGAATTGGATGCTGAAAAGAGTGCCAACCTTTCGGCCATCTTCAATTTCCAGATGCCGAAGTTGGACAAAACGGAATTCCACGTAGAGGCACAGAGTATGGGAGAAAACGGTATGCCGGTCATGATTACCCAAAGCGAATACATGCGTCGTATGAAAGACATGGCGCATATTCAACCGGGCATGTCCTTCTACGGTGAAATGCCGGACATGTACACCTTGGTGTTGAATACGGACCACCGTCTGATTAAGGAGGTATTGGCAGACAGCGAAACCCACACTGCGGAGCAACTGAAACCCATCGAAGCCGAACTCAAAGGGTTGCATGCCCGCGAGGCCGTACTCCATCAGCAACAGGAGGGCAAAAAGCCCGAAGAGATCGACCAGGCACAAAAGGATGAATTGGACAAATGCCATCAGGACATCAGTACGGAAGAACAAAAGAAAAACGACGTACTGGCCGGTTATGGCAAGGACAACAAGAAGGTGCATCAGCTTATCGACTTGGCATTGCTGCAAAACGGTATGCTGACTGGCGAAGCTTTAAGCAACTTCGTAAAACGCAGCATCGACTTGATTCAATAACCTAACATGCTTGCTACGGCAAGAATAAGCAAGATAAAATCGCTATCCCCCGAAAAGGATAGCGATTTTATTATAAAAAACACCTTCAATATTTGGAGATTTAAATAAAAAGCCATACCTTTGCACACGAAATCAAAACAAGAACGGCTCCGTAGCTCAACTGAATAGAGCATCTGACTACGGATCAGAAGGTTACAGGTTTGAATCCTGTCGGAGTCACAAAAACGGTTTGCAAGTTCATTGAGTTTGCAAACCGTTTTTCTTATCCTCCACTCAATACAATTTCTCCTTAGAGTTTCTTTTTCTTCAATGTGAAAAGGAATTCCAAACCATGCCCGCCGCCCGAAGGCTTTGCATTGATATTCCCCCCATGGAAAAGCACGGCATTCTTTACGATGGCCAACCCAAGGCCCGTACCTCCTAATTTCCGGCTACGCCCCTTGTCTACACGGTAGAAACGTTCGAAGATGCGTCCCAAATGTTCGGAGGGCACTCCTACTCCATTGTCGCTCACACTGAAATAATAACCGTCCTCGTCTTCCGAATAACACACGATGTTCACATGCGTACCGTTTCCGGCGTATGCAATGGCATTATCCATCAAATTACGGAAAATGGAGTACAACAAAGAAGAATTCCCTTGAAGCACCAACTTGTCCGGAACATTTATCCCCACAGTCATTTGCTTCTCCTCCAGTTTCAAGGCCAGTTCCGCCACGATATTATGAATCATGGAAGACAAGTCCACATCCGTCACCTCTATCATCTGACCGGCCTCCGTCATACGGGTCAGAGTAGATATGTCCTGCAACAGGTTCGTCAGTCGGTTGCTTTGCGCAAAGCTACGCTCCAAAAACTTCTTAAGCATATCCGACGAAAGTCCCGGATTATTCAGAATCGTTTCCAGATAACCTTGGATACTGCTCACGGGAGTCTTCAACTCATGAGCAATATTTTGTGTAATCTGCTGCTTCATGCGGGCTTGTTCCTCTTGTTTCGTAATGTCAGAAATGGAAATCTCAAAGCTGTTATCCACAAAAAGAGCCACAGACAAGTTGAACACATAACCGTTTTTGTCCACGACCAACAACTTCTGCCTAAGGTCTCCCTGCGTAAAACTCTTGCGAGACATCGTTATAAAATCAAACAGCGGCTGCAATTCCTTCACTTGAAAGACTTCTTCTATGCCTCCGATATTCTTATCGGATATCAGATTCACATACTGCATGAAAAGCCCGTTAGCCAGAACCACATCCTTGCCTGGATTGAAAATGGCCAGTCCTTCATTGGAAATCTGCAAATGTGTGATAAGCTTCTCACGCTCGCGGAAAAGGTCGTCCTTCGCCTTGCGTAACCGTGTATAAATATCGACGATATGCCGTGAAATCTGCCCCAAATCGGTATTTCCCAATCCCTTCAAGTCATTCGTATCCACAGCCTCGTCCTGATCGGCACGACGTGCAAAAAGGCGAAGCTGAGTAATCATAGCCCCTAAACGAGCCGTCAAGTTATAAAAGACGAGGAACAAAATGGCAGATAACAAAAATGAAAACCATAAATACCCTTTGTCGGCATTCAACATGGCAATCAAATCCGTATCGTAAGGCAATGCGCTACGTACGAACAACTCTTTCTCCGGAAAATAATTCGCCGAATAAAAGAATTCCTCTCCAAGGGTCTCTGAGGTTCTTTTGATGGAATATCCGCTCCCTGCGGCCAAAGCCTCACGTATTTCCTCACGGTCCAGGTGATTATCCTTCACATGTTCGGAGGAAATATCATTATCGAAAATCACTTTTCCGTGACGGTCCACGAGCGTGACACGCAGTTTCTGAAGATGGTGCCGTATACGATAGCGCGCCACATAATTTTTCACTGAAAAGGCCGTATCAGCCATGTGATCATACAAATCCACGTTGAACATGGTCAGCGTAGAATTCAACAACTCCACCTTATGCGTCTTCTCGCGGTGATACTGATAATACAAGAAACTTGCTACGAAAACACAATAAATAGCGATAACGGAAAAAAACAGATATTGGCTGAATGACAATGACTTCCTTTTCATCTCAATCTTTCACAGAGGTATCGAAACAATATCCGTAACCCAAACGGGTGACGACAAACTTTCCGTATCCGTCGAGTTTTTTACGCAAACGGGTTATGTTCACATCTACCGTCCGGTCCAGCACCTCGGCATCGTTGTTCCATATCCTACGCAGTATCTCAGCCCGCGAAAACACACGGCCCTCATTTTCCAACAGTAAGCGCAAAATCTCAAATTCGGTCTTAGTCAACTGCAACGCCTCGCCGCACAGCACGGCCTCTTTTTTGTTAAGATCCAATTTCAACTCCTTAAAACCGATATAAGCAGCCGGTACCGCCTGTTGCGGCGCCGTACGACGAAGCACAGCCTTGATTCTCATCTGCACTTCGCGCAGGGAAAAGGGCTTGGAAATATAGTCGTCCGCCCCCAAAGTGAATCCGGTGACGGCATCGTTCTCCGTATCACGCGCCGTAAGAAAGATAATAGGTATATCACGAGTCTCCCGCACTTGCTTGAGCATCTTGGCCATCTTAAAACCAGAGATTTCTCCCATCATGACGTCCAACAACAGAAGGTGGAACTTGGTCAGATCCATCTTAAGTGCTTCTTCGGCTGAATTGGCCGTTTCTACTTCGTACCCTTCATTCTCCAGATTGAACTTCAAGATGTCGCACAAATCTTCTTCATCGTCCACCACGAGAATCCTGTAATTTGTATTCATCAGACTTACCGCTTTAAATTATTATTTTCCGACTGCAAAATTACAAGTTAGTTGTTGCACGAATATGAAACCTGTGTTACAATACCGTTACAATACCTTTTTCTTGTTGGAACCTACGGCATGCACGAACCCAATGACGCATGTGGCCGATTATTTCCTGTGTCTCTTGCAAAGTACTCATATAAAGATATTCAATCTTCAGATTGTCCATATCCCCCTTGCGTATGCGGTCTTGCTGAACCTTGCGGAGCTGGGACAACTGGGCTTTCATTTCGTCTCCAAACTGCCGAACCTGCAACGCATTATCATAATTATTCGTCTCTATCATGCCGGCAATGACATTCATCAACCTTTCCACCCCTTCCCGAATCGGCATGAATTCTTTCACGTATTCCTCGGGCATGGGATTGAAATTATTGTCCACATGTTCCAATGAAGGCTCACACATACGCTTCAGGCAGTACAAACTCTGTTCGCAACTGTTACATGCCAAATGGAACCATGTATCTTTTTCAACAGCTTGCAGCGGGTCTATTTTACGTAATCCCACCAGTTCTTTCCGACGGATTACCTTCCAATTCTTCCGCTCATCCTCCAAATGGTTCAAAGTCCGTCGCAACACTTTGACATCCTCGGCAATCAAACCGGAAGTAGTCTGCATATAAGCTTCCGATATATACTTCACCATCTTCGACTGATAAGCACTGATATGCCGGTTCAATAATACCCAAGCTTCATCCTTATCATTGGTTTGTGCCAATTCCGTGAAAATCTCATCCCGCTGTACTGCCGCCATTTTCTTCTTATAACTGCGATTATTCTGAATAAGCATGAACACGACTACAACAATGAGCAATACCATGGCCACCACTCCACCGAAATGTACAAACAACGTCACGATGAAACACAGGAAGAAAGCCGCACCGGCCGTCATAAACCATCCGCCAATCACAGAAATCACACCGGTCACGCGGAACACGGCACTCTCGCGTCCCCATGCACGGTCGGCCAACGACGAACCCATGCCCACCATAAACGCCACGTATGTGGTAGACAACGGAAGTTTCAGAGACGTACCCACTACTATCAACAAACCGGCCAACACCAAATTCACGGAAGCGCGTACCAAATCGAACGCCGCACCATTCGGAATAATAGCCTCATCCTGATTGAAACGTGAATTGATCCATTTCCTCATCCATGCAGGAATATGGTCTACCACATACTCGTTGCTGTTAATCACGCTCCTCACCAACCGACGGGCAAAACGGGAAGAACCGAACATTTCGTCGCCGGCTGTCTGACGGGACAAGTCGACAGAAGTCTTTACCACATTCTGCGCCTTCTTCGATGTCATCAAAGCAATCGTCATCACGACCCCAGCCCCGATAAGAAAAAAGACAGATGTTCCCGCTGGTTCATTCAGCACGCCCATCATGTGAGTGGCCGGATTCGCCCCCGGAGTAGCCATGAAATCCTGATAAGAAGAAAAACCGGCTAACGTCACACCGATGAAATTCACCAGGTCATTCCCGGCAAAGGCCATGGCTAATGAGAATGTTCCAAAAAGCACTATAATCTTGAAAACATTGACCTTACACCAATGCAGGACTTGCATCAGTACCGTAAATCCGATAATAAAAGAAATCAATATCGCATGCGTGTTGTCAGCAATCCAAACTTTAATATCGGAGGTCATAAACGAAGCACTGCCGAAACCTTTTACCAATAAGAAATAAGCAATGGAAGTAATGGAAAGCCCTCCGAACAAACCTATGGTATATTTAAGATGCTTGGTATAGTGAAAAGTAAAAATAAGGCGGGAAATCCATTGCACCAACATTCCGAAAACAAAAGCAATGGCGACAGAAAGGAAAATGGCCAAAATCACCGTAAAGGCTTTATCCGTATTAATCAAGCCGGCATAGGTAAGCGAGGAATCATGAAGCATCTTCACCAAAGCCAAGGCCGTACTACCACCTAATAACTCGAAAACCATCGACACCGTGGTGGAGGTGGGCATTCCCAATGTATTGAATATATCGAGCAGAATCACATCAGAAGCAACCACTGCCAAAAAGACGCACATCAACTCTTCGAAAGTAAAGAACTCGGGGTGAAAAATGCCATGCCGCGCAATGTCCATCATGCCGTCGCTCGTCGTGGCTCCCACAAAGATACCCACTGCCGCAATTATCAGAATGGTCTTGAAACGCGCAACTTTTGAACCGATGGCCGAACCTAAAAAGTTCACGGCATCATTACTGACCCCCACAAACAAATCAAAAGTGGAAAGGGCAAACAGGAATATGACTATTCCCAAATAAACAAGCTCCATACGATTACTTCATATTTGATTCTGTGACAAAGATAAGCATTTTCCCTTTTGCGACAATTATATTCCTATAACATTTTTCACAAGAATGCAACACAAATGTATTGCCGTCGTAATACACGTTTATTCAAAACGAATAGACCGAGCCGGATGGATACGGGAAACCAAGAAACTCGGAACGATAAGCGACAACACGCATATCACCAAAGTAGCCGCATTGATAGCCAGTACATAGCCGAGATTGAACAAGACCGGTACCGAATCCACATAGTATATCGACGCATCCAAACGGAACATTCCTGTATAATGCTGAAGAACCACTATGCCTATTCCTATTATATTTCCCCAAAGCAATCCTTTCCCCATGACGAACACGGCAAAATACAAGAAAATATGACGGATACCACGGTTGGTCGCTCCTAACGCTTTCATGATTCCGATAAAGTTAGTACGTTCCAATATAATAATGAGCAAACCGGAAATCATCGTAAACCCGGCTACAGATACCATCAGAGCCAAAATGACCCACACATTGACGTCCAAAAGGCTGAGCCAGGCAAATATCTGAGGATAAAGTTCCTGTATCGTCATTGTCACATACGAACCGCCGTAAGCGTCTGTCTTTCGGTTTACCAACTTAATCAATGCACCGGAGACTTCGTCCACACGGTTCAAGTCCTTTACTGAGATTTCTATTCCGCTATACTGATCCGGAGCCCACGCATTCAAACGGTTGCAAGTATAAAGGTCCGTAAAGACCAAAGCTTTGTCGAACTCCGTCAAATGCGTACAATAAATACCCGACACCGTAAAACGACGGGTACGCACGGAGTTCTCGAAGAAATAGGCAAAGACCTTAGAGCCGACTTCCAAATGCAATTCATCGGCTATCTGCCGGGATATGACGATCCGGTTGGAAGCCACCGTATCGGAAAAAGACGGCAGTTCCCCCTCTTCCATGTGGGCTTTCAGGAAAGACGCATCGAATTCCGCCCCCACGCCATGCAAAAGAATACCTTTGAAATCGGCATCCGTCTTGAGTATTCCCTCCTTATTGCAGAAACGCTGCACATGCGCCACCCCTTCCACGTCCCCGACCTCCTTCATCAAAGCAGGGGGCACCGCAATAGGCTGCGGGGAATTTGTCGTGACCGACGCATAGTTTTGAATCTGTATATGAGAACCGAATCCGACGACTTTCGAACTGATTTCCTGTTTGAAGCCCAGCACCACGCACACCGAAATAATCATCACGGCCAAACCCACAGCCACTCCGGACGTAGCTATCAATATGGCCGGACGCGATACTTTTTTCACATCGCCGTGCTCACGGAACAGCTTTCGGGCTATAAACAGATTGAAATTCATTCCTCTTGCCGTCTTATTCCGCCACACGGCCGGGATATGCCTCCAATGCTTTGCGCAACACGAAAAGGGCACGTATCAGATCTTCTTTCTTCAACACGTAAGCTATGCGCACCTCGTTCTTACCCGAACCGGGCGTAGTGTAGAATCCTGCGGCCGGAGCCATCATCACCGTCTCCCCCTCATAATCAAAGTCCTTCAAGCACCAAGCACAAAACTCCTCTGCATCGTCCACCGGGAGCTTGGCCACCGTATAGAAAGCTCCCATGGGGATGGGAGAATACACGCCGGGGATACGGTTCAGCCCGTCAATCAGACATTTGCGCCGCTCCACATATTCGTCATACACTTCGCGTCCGTACTCCTCCGGCTCGTCGAGCGAAGCCTCCGCCGCAATCTGTCCAATCAAGGGAGGGCTTAAACGGGCCTGGCAAAATTTCATCACGGCTTTGCGGACCTCCACATTCTTCGTAATCAACGCACCGATACGTATGCCGCACTCGCTATACCGCTTGGACACGGAATCTATCAGCACCACATTGTTTTCTATCCCCTCCAAGTGGCAAGCCGAGATATACGGAGAACCGGTATAGATAAACTCGCGGTACACTTCATCCGAAAAAAGATACAAATCGTACTTCTTCACCAAGTCGCGAATCTGGTTCATCTCACGGCGCGTATAGAGGTATCCCGTGGGGTTGTTCGGATTGCAAATCAGAATGGCCCGCGTACGTTCGTTAATCAGCTCCTCGAACTTCTCGACCTTCGGCAACGAAAATCCCTCTTCTATCGTAGTGGATATCGTACGGATGACCGCTCCCGCCGAAATGGCAAATGCCATGTAATTGGCGTATGCCGGTTCGGGAACGATGATTTCGTCGCCCGGATTCAGGCAGGACAGAAAAGCGAACAGCACAGCCTCCGAACCTCCCGACGTGATGATGATGTCGTCCGCCGTAAGATTGATATGATATTTGGCATAATATCCGACCAACTTTTCCCGGTAACTCAAATATCCCTGGCTCGGGCTGTATTCCAAAACCGTCCGGTCTATGTGACGGATGGCATCTATGGCCGCTCGCGGAGTCGGCAAATCAGGCTGGCCGATATTCAAATGGTACACATGTATCCCTCTATTTTTAGCCTCGAAGGCCAACGGAGCCAACTTGCGAATCGGCGACTCCGGCATTTCCTGACCGCGAACGGATATTTTAGGCATGTCTTTTCTTTTTTGTTTTTATTTGTTCGAAATTCATGCAAAGATAGCATTTCAACATAAAATGAGCAACAAATCAGCCTATAAAATAGTGCGGTAGAAATTTAATGGAGATTCCCGTGAACGATATGACAGCACGTGCGGCCGGCAACGGACGGATTCACCGAATAGGCCGAGGGGAAGCAAAACGTCCCGCTTGACAATATGGTACCCGTTTCCTTCTTCTATGTACATTTTAGCAGTTTGACAAACCGGACGTCCGTCAACAAAAAAGGCAACCCTAAGGTTGCCTTCTGTACGCCCTCAGGGATTCGAACCCTGGACCCATTGATTAAGAGTCAATTGCTCTACCAACTGAGCTAAGGACGCATCATCTTTGATTTTGCGATTGCAAAGGTAGGGCTTTTTATTTAACCCTCCAAACTTTCACCCCTCTTTTTCTCATTTTTTTTCAATTCGTAAATTTCGGAAGGAATACGGCGCTTCAATACTTCCAGTTCAAAGTCCTTTCCTGCGACAATCCCTACGGAACGGAGACAGGTATCGACCGTTTTTCGCGCCAGTTCCGGATGATTGTTCTCTTCGCTGATATGACACAACCATACATGCCGAAGCCTGTCCGTAATATGCTCTGCCAGCAGTTGCGCCGCAGCCTTATTGCTCAAATGTCCGTAATCGCCGCTAATCCGTCCTTTCAGATAAGCCGGATACGGCCCCATCATCAGCATGTCTTCGTCATGGTTGGCCTCCAGTACCAGATAATTCGCCCGGGCGATGTAGCCGCCGAACTGTTCTGTCACGTGTCCGGCATCCGTAATGAGGCAGAAGTTGACTTCTCCGTATTGCACGCTATAGCCCACATTGTCCGTACTGTCATGAGGCACATCGAAAGGCGTAATTTCAAAACGGTCCAGCTTCAAGGTCTGCCCCTTCTCCAAGAAATGTATGTTTTCTGCTTTCAATTTCGGATTTGCACAATAATTACGCTTGATTCCGTCGTGTACAAGTTCGGTGGCATAGACCGGAAGTCCATACTCATTCGCCAAGCTCCCGACAGCTTTGATGTGGTCTGCATGGTCATGCGTAATCAACACGGCCTTTATTTGTTTCAAGGAAAGCCCGTAAGTATGAAAATGTTTTTTCAGTGTTCGTATCCCAATTCCAGCATCAATCAATATCCCATAATTTTCTGAGAAGAGGAAGTAGCTGTTTCCGCTACTGCCGCTCCCCAGACAAATAAACTTCAGCATATCCGTATTTTTGTTTATGCAAATATACGAAAACATGAAAGAACGGGCAAATATTTCTTTCCTGCCCTTCTGCCTTACCAACTCAATTTAATGAATTTGCTCTCCCACGGATTAAATTCCGCTTCGTCCCTCCCGCCGACAGGCCTTCCCGTCACGTCGCAAACCGTCACCTTCCGTATCTTCACCTCATCGGAAGTCACAGCAAACGCTGCCGGCCGACCGTCCGTTTCACGCAAATGCAGCATCACGGCACGTTCTCCCTCCACAGGAGCCATGTTGACCAGCAAAAGGTTATCCGGGCGAAGTGTGAGAAAGGTGCCGCAAGAGGGCGCATCCTTGTCCTCACGGTCGCCGGCCTGAAGTACCCGGGTCAGGAAAGGAATCCGGTTTTCCCATGCAAAGCGCGTGGCAAATCCGGCTGTCGTGTCCGCCGACGAAGTGATGAAATAACTCCACTGCAAGCCTCCGGTCTGGTCTGCGTTAAAATTGGTCGTCCAATAGTTATTCATCGGCCAGGAATACATATTAGTGGTCTGGGGCACGGCTCCGGCCTGATAGCGTCCGGTATTGATGGCACCGAACTGCATCAGGGGGATTTCAGGGCTTCCCATTACAACCTGAACGTCCGAACTGCGTGCCGCCGCAAAATTCTGCACGGTGTACCAATCATTCGACGAACCGGGAATCTGGTCTACCCCAGCTTCGATATTTCCGCCGGGCACGTCCAGAAAGATTCTGCCGTCCTCTATCTGGTACGGGAAAGACACGTATACGGCTTCCGGTTCCGTCTCTGTTTTTTTACGCAAACTGTAAACCACTTCTATCTTTTTCTCTACCTTATATATATGATACTCCACCGTCAGATTATCATGCCCCATCCCGGCTGCCGTCTCTCCCTTGAAACGGTAAGTATCCCATATAGCCCCTTCCTCGTAAGCCTCGAAACGCATTTTCTCCGGATGCCTGCGCGTAAAGCGCGGGTACGTAAATCGCTCCAAAGCACCCCGGTCGTCTATCGTCTCATAAATGAATTCTCCCAACTCCCATTCCGCACTCTCCGTCAACAACTGCCGTTGCAGGTCTTTATCGTAAAGCCGGGAGATGGTGCCCCGTTGCAGATTGAAATCAAGACCATACCACTCATTCTCTACATGCGTACCGGACAAACTTCCTGCGGATGCTTCGGACGGCCGCGGCTCGTCTTTCACGTCTATGCGATACCGGGCGAAGCCCAAAGCCGGTACGTCCCGCACATAAATATACCAATACGTCCCGTCCGAACGGCTCTCGCCTGCCTGGGCAGGAACGCTGCGCCCCGACGCATCCGTAATTTCAGAAACTTTGTCGCGCGGCAAAAGCTGATGGTCGATATACACCTTGGCTATTCCGCTATAACTCCAGTTCAATGTATTGAACACCACTACGGAAGGTACATCCGTTTTCGGGACGAAAGGCTGCAACAGCCCCATCACCGTTTCGCCCAGCAACCCGGCATGCCGGTAAGCCTCCCACGCATACGACTGTTTCAGAGAGCGTTGCTCCCATGTCTCCCGGCCATACGGGTCGCGCACACTCTCGCAATACCCGAACGTATGCTCATCATAGAAAAGCAGGGCTTCGTTCATGTCACTCACCTTCCCCATCACCCCCTGAGGCAACTCGGCTCCGGCCAACTTCGCCAAGGCCAAGCCGCCTTGCCCGGCAATCGCATGGGAATGAGTGGCACGGGAAACAGCCGCTTCGCGTGCTCCGGAAGCAAAACCATCCGTCCACCAGTCCGGCCACGCTCCCCGAATGACAGGTATCCGCCCGGCATAATCCCGCTCCACAGTCTTGATAAAGTCCGTAGCGACTGCCGTACGCAATTTAGGCCATTCGTACTTTTCATTCCAACGTTTCACCATCTCGCAACTCCGTGTGGAAGGAGGAGCGTTGTCGGTCAGATACCCGGAATGCTGAATGGCGCAAATGTCGTACGGGTATCCCTTAGCTTCCAGTTGTCCCAGATAATCCCACACGCATTGCTCGAACTTTGTGAAATCATCAGGGTTGTGCACGCCCCAGTAGTTCCCCAGATGGTAATGTTCCGCACGATAAGCCAGGATTTTCTTCCCCGATGGCGACTCCCACCAGAATACTGTGGGCTTGTCGAAGCATATCAAGGCCCGATGCCCGTGCGTCCCCATATTCAGGTACTTCACTCCCGCGTCGGCAAAATATTCACTGAAACACCAGGCTATTCCGTTTACATCGTCTTGCACGGCCAACTCCGTCCGTAACCCTTCGTCCCGGAATAGCTTTAACGGAACCAAGGATGCCGCCAAGGTTTGTTCGTCCGGCAACTCGTCAAAATTCAGGTACATGGCCCCCAACTCTATCCGCCCCTCTTTCACCCTGCGTTTCAAACGTTCGACCTGGGAAGCCGGACGGTTTTTCAAATATTCTTTCACAGGCCAAGCTACCTCGCAAGTCCATCGGAACCGCGCGGCATCCGGATAATGGTCAGTGGCATCGCAATAATCCAATGCATAATCTATATAACGCAAATGTTCTGCCAGAATCTCCATTTGCGAACGGGTATAACCGATGTCCGTATGTGTATGCTGCACCAGATTCATCTGCCAATGCCGGGCTACCGGTACTTTTACTTCATCCGAAACCAAAGACACCTGTCCGGCACGTAAAGACAACGGCAACGTATGGTCTGCGCCTGCGTCTGGAATATCGAATACGAAATGATTTTCTCCTTCTTCCAAGCGGACATGCCGCACCTGCCTGCCTAACGCCAATTCCGCCTCTGTGACCTGCCCGTCATAACCTACCGTCACAGCCACCCGGCGGACCGGACCTGAAGAAGATTTATACACAGCCGGATGCAACTTCGCCTGAAGCACCGGAGACGCAGCGGAGAAAACCGGATGAATAGCCGCTCCCCATAAGAACATCCCCAAAAACAAATTCTGTAATCTCATAGTGATTTATTGTGATTAAATAGTTAGGATTCTTCAAAAATGTTTTTCCTTTTCATTGGACATCGCCAGGAAAAGACATATATTTGCGCTGTGAAAATACGAAATCAAACGATGAGGTCAAACGGTTCTTAACCGAAAGACGTAAAAACATTAAAAAATGACGAAAAAGAAAAGATGGCCTCTGGTTTTATGCCTGCTTACAGGATTAGGAGCAGCCGGATGTACGAGCGAAGAAGAGGAACAAGCAAATAGCAGGGCTAAGGAATTTGCGGAAGATTATTTCAATCTGCGTTTCGATGAAGCATACGGGAATTGCACTGAAGATTCCCGCAAATGGATAGCTTTCCGCGCATCGAACATCACCGAACACGACCTCGAAGCCGTACGGTCTGCCCCGGAAGGAGCATACATAAGTTCAACGGAATGCCAACAAATCAATGACAGTACGGCACTCGTACGTTGCGTCGTTTGCCAAGCACTTGCCGCCGATTCGCTGGAACAGCAAAGAGGGCGCATCGTTCCGGAGGCCGCATATCTCATCCCTTTACGGAAGGAAGGCCGCCGGTGGCTTGTCAGAATGGAAGGCCCACTGCAAAATGCAAAGTAAAATCCCGCTTAAAGTCCGGATGAATAATCGGATAATGGTGACGGACATCATCATACGCCGGATGAATGGCTTTCATACCTCCGTCCAGACGTAAGATGAAATAATCGAAATTCAAACGGAATCCCAATCCGTAAGACACGGCTATCTCCCGCCAGAAACTCCGCATACGGAACTGTCCGCCGGGCTGCTCGGCATAATCGCGAATGGTCCAGATATTGCCGGCGTCTACAAAAAATGCTCCGTGCAATTTCCAAAACAAATAGGTACGGTATTCCGCATTGAGATCCAATTTAATATCACCGGTCTGATTGATAAAGTCGATACGTCCGTCTCCCCCCGTAAAACGTCCGGGTCCCAATTCTCTGACAGACCATCCCCGTACACTGTTGGCTCCTCCGCTGAAATACCGTTTTTCGTAAGGCAGGATGGTGGAGTTTCCGTAGGGATAGGCTACCCCTATGCCAAAATGCAAAGCCAACGAGTTACGGTCGTCGAAACGGAAACTCTTGCTGATGTCGAAATCCCCTTTCAGATACTGCGCGTACGCTATATTGAACAATGTATATTGCCCTTGGTCGTTCCGACTGGCTCCAAAGAGATTAGAGAAACCATACAGCACGTTTCCGGCCGACTCCACATTAAAACGGATGCCCAAGGCATTGCTACCGTAATCCGCAATGCTCGTGGCATTGCGTTGCGAATTATAGGTAAAGCTATAGCCCAGCCTCATGATGAAAAGATTTTCGTAATTGTAACGCAGGATAGCATTCCGGTCGGTTTCGTCTTCCAGATAATCCTTGCGGAACGTCTCGGAAATCCAAGGCATAAACACGTAGTTCAAGTCTATCAGGTCGATGCGGTGGCGGAGCAAGCCGTTCGGGCTTTGCCAACGGTAACGAAGAGCTGAAGTCAAAACACGCCGGTGAAACTCCGGACGGTTCTGGGAATCATATAATAATGAAACCTCTGAAGTGGCACGCATCAACCCGCGGTCACGACCATTGAAGCGGAACAACTTGAAATTCGGGAATGTCAGACCGGCTTCCACACTGATTTCCATATAATTCTGGTCGCTGTACCCTTCCAGACCGGTAATGGCTTCAAACGCCCCACGCAGTTTCAGGGAAAACAATTCCGAGCCTCGAAACAGATTCCGGTTCTGGTAAGTCAGAAGCAAGGCCGCCCCCAAATCACCTGCCGAGTTGGTACCTTCCAATTCCGCTCCCAGCGAACGCGGTTTATTCTCGTGCACGGTCACGAATCCGTCCAGCATATTCGGCAAAGAATCATTCTCCACCATTTTAATATTGGAAAACATCACGGCCCCCAACTGGCCGAAGTTACTATAAGTCCGTTGTACATCGCGTTCCCGGTACAGATGCCCCGGCTCAATCGCATTATTATTGGTAAATACCGAAGGCCGGAAAGCCAGTTTATGCTTGTAATAAATGGGAAAGCCGCGATAGACCATACTGTCCAACCGGGAAGTATCACGACTTGTATCGAAAGCCATCGCATCGCCGGAAAAGGAAACAGAGTGAATCTTATAACGCCGGTGAAGTTCCGGCTCGCTTTCTGCCGATGCCCGGTATAAAGGTATCACCACATCCAGATCCACCTTCTGGTTTCCCACACACGTATCCGCTTCAAACCGGACATATTCCTTATTGAATTTATAATATCCGCTGTTTTGTAAACGACTGCTGATGCGGCTGCGCTCCCCATCCAACACATTCAAATCGAAAGGCATTCCGGGTTGTAAAGATGACAATGCAGCATGTTCGCGGACAATACGCTCCACCACAGAATCCTCTATGAGATAACGGATGTTTCTCACCCGATAGCGTTCTCCAGGCACAATCTCGTACGTCAGCCTCACCTTCTTTCCTTTCACTACACGCTTCTGATTCACCCGGGCATGAAGGTACCCCAAATTGTTCACAGCCACCAACATGTTCTCACCTGAACGGTTAGCCTGCACCGTATCGAAAATTACCGGGGCCTCCCCTACCCGTTGCAAGAAACGGTTGATTCGCTTGGTCGTGTCCCGTCCGGACAGGGCGTACGGCCCCATAGGAACTTTCAGCAAGCTGAACCACTTGGAATTAGGGTGCTGACGGATATATCCTTTCAACGACGTGACATCGAGCGATTTATCCGTCGACTTCACAGAAACGCTTTCCAGCATATATTCGCCTTCGGGTATGAACTTCGTAGCTGAGCAAGCGCCCAGCAATGCCATGATGATTCCCCCGACTATACTGTATAAAAGTTTCCGCATAAGTGCCATTTGGGATACAAAGATAGTGCAAGGTGAGTGCAGAGACAAACGAAAAACAAAGTTTTTTCAAGTTTGGCTATGCCGAACCGCAGCCTGTCTTATCTAAGAGATAGTGCAAGACGGACGTAAAGACAAATGAAAACGAAGTTTTCCGATTTGACTTCACCGGACCGCAGCCTACCTTCAGGCCGCTTTTGGTTTTGATTTATTTTGCCGGTTCCGAAATAACTTCTTAGATTTGCAGTATAATTGGAACCGAAATGATCAGCAAAAACAAAATCAAGCTCATCCGCTCTCTCGAACAGAAAAAATTCCGCAAAGAGTGGCAACTCTTCGTTGCCGAAGGACATAAACTGGTAGACGACCTGCTACCGGCTTTCGACTGTGCCTTTCTCGCAGCCCGAAAGGAATGGCTGGATACGCGACGGGAAGCCGTGGAAACGCTCGCCCGTAAAGGGTGTGAAATCCAAGAAGTATCGGCCGAAGAGCTTCAAAAAGCCAGCCTGCAAAAGAATCCGCAGGATGTGTTGGCCGTATTCCGTCAACGCCCGGCCGGAGGGGCACCGGAACATCTCTTGAAAGAACAACTCTGCCTCGGACTCGACGGCGTGCAGGATCCGGGCAATCTGGGTACGATTATCCGTATAGCCGACTGGTTCGGCATCGAACATATATTCTGCTCTCCCGACACGGCCGACCTTTATAATCCCAAAACCGTACAGGCCACCATGGGAGCCATGGCACGTGTTTGCGTACACTACCTTTCACTGACAGATTTGCTACGGACAGCCAATGCCGACATACCGGTCTACGGAACGTTTTTAGACGGAAATGACATGTATGGCACGGAACTAAGTCCCAACGGACTGATTGTCATGGGGAACGAAGGCAAAGGTATCAGCCGGGACGTTGCATCACTCATCAACCGGAAACTGTACATCCCCAACTATCCTCCCGAACGAAACACATCGGAAAGCCTGAACGTAGCCGTAGCCACAGCCATCGTATGCGCTGAATTCAGAAGACGGGATACCATCGGATGACAGGAGTAAGAATATCTGCATCGGCTGGCAATCCGTCGGCTCTCCAAAGTCGCAAAGCATCCGGACCTATATCCGGATTCGCTTTCCGTAACAAGGCGGCAATACAGTCGCTGGGTTGCGGAACGACATCGGGAGGCAATAACAAACCTATGCCTCCATTCCATATCACAGCAGGCATTTCTCCCGTCAAGATACAATAGGATTGATAAAAGCCTTTCTCATCGACCGTTATCACCGGCATGACCGCAAAACGCCCTGATGGCCAGTACACTTTATGGAAAGCAATATGTTTCAAGGCCGCTTGTCCCTTTATGGTTTCAATGGCCTCTTCGTCCGGTTCTCGTAGCCCCCGGTTTACGAATCACACGATAAGGCTTTTCCTTTACCACATGAATGGATCGTTCCACCGGACGACTTTCCCTCAATTCCGTCGGAGAAAGACGACGGGAAACCGTATCCGCCGGTACCACCCGCAACACCGAATCTTTCGATGCCACGTCCATACTGTCTGACTTCGCAGCAACCGCCGTTGTATCCACAACTACCGGCTGGGAATGGAAACGAACCAGCATAATGTCGCGAAGCCACAACAGGCGAGGTTCTTTGTCTTCGTCCGAAGGTTTATAATACACAAATCCGCCTATTTCTCGAATCGCATGAGCCGTGTCTCCTTCCAAACGAAGCTGCATCAGGTTATTGGAATAAATTCTTTGCGTAACGCCAGCCGTGGAATCATTGTCGTACGTCACATAGAAGCCGGCGTATGCTTCATTTTGTCGTCCATGGGATATATAGCGGGAATCGAAGCGCCAGAGCAAGGCGTCCCCCTTATGAAAGGTCGTATCGGCTGTCATGGTAAACAGCAAACGGTCTTCCATAAAACGCGGTTTCAGGATTCTGAACGCACGCTCCTGCCAAATATTGGCCGTATCCCCTTGGGCATCCAAATGGGCAAAGATATCATTCTCTCCCGTAGAAGCTCCCAATGCCGAAACATGCGTACTGTAACGCTCCTGCAACTTTTTATAAATGTCGTTTAGATAAGTGGCATGCGAGGCATACCAAACCATCGTGGAATCGAATTCGGCCTCGCTCACTCCATATTTCTCAAACACGGCCTGCACGTAACTGTAACGCTTAAAGTTCATGCTGTCTTGCCGGGTCTCTGCCATAGCCTGTGCGATATGGTAGTCATAAAGCAAATCTTCCAGTTCCGCAGGCTGAATCAGATCGGACGGTACGCCGGGCTTACATGCCGGAAACAAAAGAACGGCTGCCACAGCACCAAAAACTTTACGCAACGACTTTGACATGAAACGTTTGAGAGTTATTGGGAAATACGTTTATGATAAAAAATCAACAAGGCTATGATGCCGCAACTGATGGCCGCATCCGCAAAATTGAATATCGGACTGAAAAAAATAAAATGCTCCCCTCCCACCCATGGCATCCATTCCGGCCAATAAGTGTCGATGATGGGGAAATAAAACATGTCTACCACACGACCGTGGAACAGGCTTTCATACCCCGTCCCGAACGGTACGAAATGGGCCGTGAACGGTGCGGGAGGATTGTTGAATATCAATCCGTAGAACACGCAGTCTATGATGTTTCCCGCTGCCCCGGCCAAAACCAGAGACAAACAGACGACAAAACCCGTAGGCACGCCTTTGCGTATCGACCTGTAAAGAAGATACGCAATGACGACCACGGCTATGATACGAAAGGAAGTCAGAAAAAGCTTGTCGAAAAATTCCCACCCGAATGCCATGCCGGGATTCTCCGTAAAGAGAATGTAAAACCAATCGGTCACACGAATACTCTCGTGCAGATACATGTGGGTCTTGACTGCAATCTTAATCCATTGGTCTATGACAAGCACCAAGAAGATAATCAACAAAGCCAAACGCCCCTGAGTGAGCCATCCCCAACCGCTTCTTCCTTCTGCCTCCATTACTTTTTCATGTTTTTAGCCTCTATGCTCAATGTCGCATGAGGAACCAGACGTAAACGTTCCTTGGGAATCAATTTACCAGTCTCACGGCAAATCCCATAGGTTTTGTTTTCGATACGTATCAGGGCAGCCTCAAGCCCCTTGATGAACTTCTGCTGGCGAGCCGCCAACATAGACAGTTCCTCTTTGGTCTGCGTATTGGCACCTTCTTCCAACGCCTTATAAGTAGGCGACGTATCATCCACTCCGTTATTGTCCGTGTTCATCAATGTCCCCATCATGGTTTCATATTCTTCACGCGCCACTGCCAGCTTACTCAGGATCAACTCCTTGAATTCGGCTAATTCCTCATCGCTATAACGTGTTTTCTCTGTCATAATACTTCTTATTTTAGGGTTAATAATGTTCACTCATTCTCTGTCTATCTTTACCTCAACGGTGTAATCGTCGAAGTCTATGGTCATACCACCGTCTACCTTATCCGCTACGGTAAGCGAATTGGCCAAAACCTGGCCACAGATATAGTCTCTGTATTCCGCCACGGCCTTATCCGTTTGTTCCGCATGGGAAAGCGTCACGGCAATACGGTCGGTAATCTCGAAATTCTTTTCCTTACGCAAGTTCTGTATACGCTTCACCAATTCACGGGCCGTACCCTCCACGCGAAGCGCATCCGTCACGGTAATATCGAGCGCCACCGTCAGGCTGCCTTCATTGGCCACCGTCCAGCCGGGAATGTCCTCACTGAAAATCTCCACGTCGGCCACCTCGATGGTTACCGCCTCGCCGCTCTCCAAGGCCACGCCGAGCGTGCCTTCGCGTTCCAACTCAGTTATCTGTTCCTGTGTCAGGCTCTCCACCGCAGCGGCCACGTTCTTCATCAGTTTACCGAACTTCTTGCCCATCGTACGGAAGTTGCACTTCACTTTCTTCACCAGCATGCCATCGCCTTCCACAAACTGCAATTCCTTGACGTTCACTTCGTCCAGAATCAACTGTTTCACGGCTTCTATGCTTTCACGGCGTTCGGCGTCACCCGACGGTATGGAAATGCACTGCAAGGGCTGACGCACGATAATCCGTTCTTTCTTGCGCAAGGACAAGACCATGGACGTAATCTGCTGCGCCAGTTCCATACGATACTCTAACGCTTTGTCCACCTTCGTTTCATCGCAAACCGGGAATGTGGCCAAATGCACGCTCTCTGCTTCCGCACGACCGGTTGCAGCCGTCAGGTCATGATACAAACGGTCGGCATAATACGGAGCGATGGGTGCCATCAGTCTGGCTACCGTCTCCAGGCAAGTGTATAACGTCTGATAAGCCGAAAGCTTGTCCATACTCATCGCACTGCCCCAAAAACGCTTACGGCTCAGGCGGACGAACCAGTTACTCACGTTATCTATCACGAAATCCTGAATCAGGCGTCCGGCCTTCGTCGGTTCATAATCCTCGTAACAAGCATCCACGTTCTTCACCAATGTATTCAACTCGGACAAGATCCAACGGTCTATTTCCGGACGTTCGCTCATGGGCACATCGGTTTCGGCATAATACCAACCGTCCACATTAGCATACATCGTCAGGAAAGAATAAGTCTGGAACAACTTGCCGAAGAACGTACGGCTGACTTCCTGTACGCCGGCCTCGTCGAATTTCAGGTTATCCCACGGTGAAGAATTGGTAATCATATACCAACGTACGGCATCCGAACCGTATTGCTCTATCGCACCGAACGGATCCACCGCATTGCCCAAACGCTTGGACATCTTGTTCCCGTTCTTGTCGAGTACAAGTCCGTTGGATATTACAGCCTTATAAGCCACACTGTCGAATACCATCGTGGAGATGGCATGCAGCGTAAAGAACCAACCGCGGGTCTGGTCCACACCTTCTGCAATGAAATCGGCAGGATAAACCGTACGGTTATCCAACTCTGCCTTATGCTCGAACGGATAATGAATCTGGGCGTAAGGCATGGCACCGGAGTCGAACCACACGTCGATAAGGTCGGTCTCCCGCTTCATCGGCTTACCCGTGGGACTAATCAAAACGACCTCATCCACAAACGGACGGTGCAAATCTATTTTGTCATAATTGTCCTGACTGTAATCGCCCGGAACGAAACCACGGTCTTTCAACGGATTGGAAGCCATCAGTCCGGCCGCTACCGCTTTCTCGATTTCGGCATACAGTTCCTCCACCGAACCGATACAGATTTCCTCACCGTCTTCCGACCGCCAGATCGGCAACGGCGTACCCCAATAACGGCTACGGCTCAAGTTCCAGTCATTCAGGTTCTCCAACCATTTACCGAAACGTCCGGTCCCGGTGGATGCCGGCTTCCAGTTGATGGTACGGTTCAGTTCTATCATCCGTTCCTTGGCAGCCGTACTGCGGATGAACCAACTGTCGAGCGGATAATACAGAATCGGCTTGTCCGTCCGCCAACAATGCGGATAGTTGTGCACGTGTTTCTCTATCTTGAATGCCATTCCGCGCTGCTTCAGTTCCATGCAGAGCGCCACGTCGAGGGTTTCGTCCTTGTCGGTCTTCTTCGGGTCGTAGGCATTTTTCACGAACTGGCCTTCCCACTTCCTGTATTCGTCCACACGGACACAACGCTTCACGAAGTCCTCGTCCAACTCGTCCAACAAATAAAACTTACCGGTCAAATCCACCATCGGACGGAACTCGCCCTTGCGGTTGACCAACTGCATGGGAGGAACGCCGGCCGCCTTGGCCACCTGCGCGTCGTCCGCACCGAAAGTCGGAGCGATATGCACGATACCCGTACCGTCTTCCGTCGTCACGTAATCTCCGGGGATGACGCGGAAAGCCCCTTCCCCGGGATTTACCCAAGGAAACAACTGTTCGTAGGTCATACCGACCAAATCCGGCCCGAGGTATTCACCCACAATCTGATAAGGTATCACTTTGTCCCCCGGCTTGTAACCGTCCAACGGCATATTCTCGCCCTCCGGGTTCAGATAAGCCCCCAAACGCGCCTTGGCCAGCACCACTGTTACGGGTTCACCGCTGTACATATTATAAGTACGCACGCATACATACTCTATTTTCGGCCCTACGCACAATGCCGTGTTGGACGAAAGCGTCCAAGGCGTAGTGGTCCATGCCAAGAAATAAGGCGTACCCCAGCCCGTCATTTCAGGGCGCGGATCGAGCATCCGGAACTGTGCCGTCACCGTCGTGTCTTTCACGTCACGGTAACAACCGGGCTGGTTCAACTCATGCGAACTCAGCCCCGTACCGGCTGCGGGCGAATAAGGCTGTATCGTATATCCCTTATATAACAAGCCTTTCCGGTAGAGCTGTTGCAACAGCCACCAGAGCGTCTCGATATATTTATTGTCGTAAGTGATATACGGATGCTCCATGTCCACCCAATAGCCCATCTTATGGCTCAAGTCGGTCCATTCCTCCGTATATTTCATCACATTCGTGCGGCACTTACGGTTATATTCCTCGATGGAAATCGTCTTGCCTATATCCTCCTTCGTGATGCCCAATTCTTTTTCCACGCCCAATTCCACGGGAAGCCCGTGGGTATCCCAGCCGGCCTTGCGCTTCACTAAGAAACCTTTCATGGTCTTGAAACGACAGAACGTATCCTTGATAGAACGTGCCAGGACATGGTGGATACCCGGATGCCCGTTGGCTGAAGGAGGACCTTCGAAGAAGATAAACGAAGGACAGCCTTCACGTTCTGTCATACTCTTATGGAAGACATCTGCGTCATCCCACATCTTCAACACCTCTTTGTTCACATCGGAGAGGTTCAGTTGCGTACGTTCTGCGAATCGGTTTGCCATATATCGTATTTTACTTTCGCGTTACTTTAAAATTTTGGCAAAAATACGATTTCTTTTTCAGAATAGGAAGAATTTCAATAAAAAACTGTCTCGACATCGAACTCCTCGTCCCGGAAAATAGTTCGCCGCAGAATGAAAAATCAATCTCAGGCGAACGATTTCTGGCTTTCCGCAGAAAAACAGCCATTTCTATTCTCTTGTATTACAATATACTATAAAATCCATAAATAAAGGCGGGGAATGCACAAACGCACTCCCCGCCTTTATATTAAACAACAAACAAAAACAATTACATTCCTATCTGGCCTTTCCAATTCAGGAACCAGTTGTTCTCCAACATCAACTTATTGTAAAGTGCCCCGTCGCGATTCTCCTTACCTTCACGCTTGCTGACCGGGTCGGCCACCCATGCATTATTATGGTAACGTTTGGCAAAACGGATCAAATCATAGAAACGCTTGCCCTCGAAACAGGTTTCCAATGCATTCTCATTGATAATCATGCTGTCCACACGGGCTTGCTCTGCAGCCAGATTCAGATAGGCCCAATCTTTACGGCTCTGTCCCGTATAACCGTTGATACGGTTACCATCCTTATCCAAGGAATCCACCATCGGATACGCATAATCCGGATCCAACTCGGCATAACCGCAACCGCGTGAATGTACACCTACCGTATTATAGGAATCGGTAGCACTACCTCCTTCCTCACCGAGACGGCCGTTACGCGTCTTGAATGTATTGAAATAATTGTTGGTCGTATTCAATTCGTTGAGGAATGCCATATCGGCATCGTTGCAATATACGGACACGCTGTCGTCTACCACTTCCTTGCTGATTCCCGTAGCTAAAATGGCGTATGCCATGCGCGGGAACCCGCCATTGTTAAGAGCTTCGGCCAAACGCAACCAGACATTGCTTTCACGATAAATCCCGATGTTACGTTGGTTCACTTTGAAGATATTCTGCATCGTAAACTTATCCGCAGTTCCTCCCGTCGTAGTGTTGAAAGTTCTCGACCGCCATTGGGCAGCCAATCGCAAATCCCCTTCTAACAACCGATTCTCTTCTATCAGCTCCGGAATAGCGTCTATCGGGCGGTTATTCTTGTCCAAGAAAGAATAAGACTGTGCCCTGCTGATTTCCTGCATGTGCAAAGAAGGTGTGATACTGTAATTCGTCGAAGTAATGTAAGCACCGTTATCATTGGTCGAAGAATTGTACAAAGTCTGTACTTCGCTATAATATCCCTGGCTGGCAGCCGAGTCCATCGGAATGATGGTGAAAGTTTCCGTCCCATATATAGAAGGACTCTGCCCCGGGATTGAATAAGACCACCCATAAGAAGTTCCCGTGCTTGAAGAATACTCTTGCCAATAAGACGAATACAAGTTGGAAAAATAGTAAATAGGCTTCTGCATCCCGTCCCCGACGTTACGTGTGTCCATAATCCAACGGAAATAACACTTGGCAGCCTCACGGTAATATGCACGTCCGGCGTCCGTCCCTTGGCAAGAAGCTTTCCAAAGGTACAAATCGCCCAACACCATGTCTACCGGGAAGTAACAGTTGGCCATAAAAACACTACCTACCGTATGCAAAGCGGGCCACGGCGTGTTGCTGTATGGCTTCAGGTCGTTGATGAAATAATCACAGATGGCTTCGATGTCCTTACGATCCTTCACGTCAAGACTGACATCATCGGCATCCTGCTCCGTCAGCAACGGTTCGGTGTAGAAAGGCACCTTGCCATAGTTCAATGCCAATTGCAGATAAGCCCATGCGCGGATGGACCTTACCTGAGCCATTTCCTTCGCAAAAATCTGGTTGCCACGATTGTCGTATGCAGCCGTATCGGCGTATGCAAGATAATAATTACAGTTGTTAATCACTGCATAATAATCACGCGGACTATTATACCTATTCTCATCCGTCACTTCGAAGTTGGCTAACGCACGCAAATCGGCATTGGCTTGAGTGGTCAAAGTAACGAGGTCGCCCCGCACCTCGCCCAACAGGTTGGTACGGTCACCGATAGCCTGCAACTTATAGATAATACCGATCAGAGAAGTGGCAGTATCGGCCGGGGTAGTCAGATGGCTGCCGTTTTCGTATATCACATAATCCGAAGTCGGTTCAAGCATGTCTTCGCAGGATCCTAAGAATCCTGCTCCGACAGCCGCCAACGCAATCTGAAAAATATAAGATTTGAGTTTCATAAGAGACTGAATTAAAGGTTGATTTTAATACCGAGCATAAAGTTACGGCTGTTAGCCAACAGACCGCGGTCTATGCCTTGTTCCAAAACACTGTTGCTCATAGAGAAGTCCGGATCGGCTCCCAAATACTTAGACACGGTGAAGACATTGTTTGCCTGTCCCCAGAATGTCAGACCGTGGATGAAAGTGCTGTTGAGCGGTAGCTCATAGCTCAACGTAATAGACTTCAAGCGAAGATAGCTGGCATCCTCGATCCAACGGTCGCTGAAACGGGCATTGCCCATCGGATCTTCCCACATCACCGTCGGCATGTCGGTCTTCTGTCCTTCATACGTCCAGCGGTTCACCATCGCTATCGACTGGTTCATGAAACGGCTTCCGCCTTCCAACTGCGAACGCAAGTAGTTATAGGCATCGTTGCCCAAACTGTAATTGAAGTTCACATCCAAACGGATACGCTTATAACTTAAAGAAGTAAAGATGTTACCGTAAATATCCGGATTCGGATCTCCGATGATCTGCATATCCGCCTTGTTGATTTCCTTATCTCCGTTGTCGGCAAACTTCACGTCACCAGCCCCAAAGTAGGTCTTGTCGATACCGTTCTCGCCCAAAATGTACAAACCGTCGGCCTTAGCCTCTTCCGAAGTGGCATATACATGCGTACCGGATGCGGTAGCCTCGGTCTTATAGCCATAGAACAAATTCACCGGCTGGCCGATTTGAGAGCGGATGGTAGCACCGTAAACTTCGGCATCCACATAATCCTGCCCGTCGGGCAAAGCCGTCAGCTTGTTCTTGTAATGGCCGACACTGGCACCCAATTCCCAGTTCCAGTTACGGGTGGCGATGATATGGCCGTTCACCGTAATATTGTACCCTTTGTTCTCCAAAGAACCTCCGTTCACCCAGTTGTTCTCCAAACCGGTAATGAAGTTCAGTTCATGATAAGTCAACAGGTTGTCTGTCCAACTCTTGAACACGTTTACTTTCAAGTTCAAACGGTTTTTCAGGAAATTCAACTCCGTACCGAAGCTGAAACGACGGGTTGTCTCCCACTGTACTTCCGTATTGCCCAAATTACCCAACACCAAACCATTGGCCAGATTCTGGAACAAGATACTCTTGAAATAAGTACGGGTGGCATCAAAGTCGATACCGTCGTTACCGCTCACATCATATCCCATCGTAAATTTGGCATAGTCTATTCCCGGCACATCGAACCAACTTTCATTGGACAACACCCAACCGGCCTGGATACCGGGGAAAACGCCCCAACGTACACCCGCCAATTTGAAACCGTCTTTCGCTTCTTTACCGAATCGTGAAGAACTTTCGATGGCCAAATTACCTTCTACGAAATAACGCTTTCTGTAATCGTAACGGGCCTGACCGTACCAACTCATTGAAGTCCACTCGTTAGTGCTACCGGTAGTCGTCTTGTTTTGCGTATCATTGATAAACGGCGTTTTATCGCTACCCGTATTGTAACCCAACTGCGTGTCTACCTTGTAACGGTCGTTCATATAACGGAAACCTCCCAAAAGGTCTATACTATGTGCACCATACTGATTTCCCCACTCTATTTTCGTATCGCTCGTAATCGAGTTTTGCGAAGAATAAAGCGAACGGATTTCATTCTCTACCGTAAGACCGATAGAAGAAACATAGTAGTCAGGCACACCGTTGATGGGCACGTAGTACTTATCGTTCGTATTCGTCAACGTATAGCTGAACAAAGAACTGAGAGACAAATGCTTGTTGAACTGCCATCTCGGAGTAATGGCGATGTTCAAATAAGAGTTCTCAAAGTAATTCTTATTCTGAGCCGTACCGTACTCGTTGATAGAAGCAGGATTGGCCAAACGATAATTCACATTACCAATCGAAGCCAAAGCCTGATCCAGATAGTCCTCGTCACTGTTGTCGAATGCCACATCGGAAATCTTACCGTTGGAATAAGCATACGGGCTCAGCATCGGGCTTTTCACCAAACCGAGATAATTGACAGAAGTCACCGTTCCTTCATCGTAATTCTCCGGCGCACCCTGGTCTTTCAGGTTACGCGTCACGTTGCTGTAGGAAGCGTCGAAACGGATGAACAAATGCTTGAACATGTTTATATCCGTATTGAAACGGATGTTCAAACGGTTCACGTCATTGTCTTCCAATACACTCTGCGCACCATTGTATCCCAATGCAAGGAAATAGCTGGCCACCTCATCACCTCCTTGTACCGTAATGCCATAATTCTGCGAGAAAGCCTCACGGTAGATGACATCGTTCCAATCCGTGTTGTTATTATATTTATTGTAATAGTAATTATTCGGATCGGAAGTCAGGAACTGGAATTCCGACAGGTTCGTACCCGTTGTCTTCAACAAGTCCGAAGCGTACGTCTTGAACTGCGAACCGCTCATCATCGGAAGCGATTTCGGCAATAAGGTAATGCCGGCCGACACCGTGGCGTCGATTTTCGTAGCCAAACTCGTGTTACGCTTCGTTTCGATGAGAATCACTCCGTTGGCTCCCTTGGCTCCATAAATAGCCGTACCGTTGGCCATCACCTTCACGCTCTTGATCTCGTTCACGTTGAAAGATGTCAGAATATCATTGTAGAAGCCGTCATGAACCATCGTACGGTCATACTGCTGGTCTACGATAACCCCGTCAATCACGATCAACGGCTGACCGTTGCTGTGCAAGGAGTTGATACCGTTCATCATCATGAAGTTTCCGATACCGGGCGTACCTCCACGGGAAATCGTACGGACATTAGCACCCAACTGATCACCGATTTCGGATGTGATATTCAAGGACGGACTATAATCGAACTTGTCTGCCACCACCGTATTCAGGATATTGTCATCCGCACCGTATGCCGAACGCATGGCATTCGAATACATCGTCACATCGCGCAACTTACCGGATTGGTTAATACCCACACGAACCGTATTATAGTCCGGTGCCGTGATTTTCAATGCCGTAGCGTACTCCGGCACATCGAGCTTATACGTACCGTCCTCTTCGGTCAACGCACTGTAACCGTCGTAACCGCTCACGCTGACCAAGGCTCCACCCAAAGGAGTGCCGGATGTCACAGCGAACACTCGCCCGCTGACCGGACGTGTCTTTACATTTTTCTTTATCGGACTGGCAGGTCTGGCCGCAGTCACGGTGTCGGTAGCAGCCTCTTCCTGAGCATAGCCCCCCAAAGTGCCTGCCATCAACAATGCTAAACAATAGAATCTATATCTTTTCATTACTCATGCTCTAATATTGTTCTACAATCAATTTTCATCGCTTCCGGATCCGGATGTAGGACGTGGCTCGAAAATCACACAGTCTATCGCTAAATCCTTGCTGTAACCGTCCGGTACCGTACGTCCCTTGATAGATTGTATGGTCAGCAGCACCCTGGGATCTTCCTCGCCGTAGTTACAAACCGGAGATTCAAATCCTGTCGCTACCGTGACGGTATCCATCTTCGTGGCATCGACATCTACATCCGTGCACAAAGTCACGGCATTGCTCCCTTCAATCATGTCGCCGGTTCTTGACGAATAATATCTGATCTTTGCTGTAAACTGACGCTTCAACTGTGCGTCTTCCTTAGCCAAAGAGTCTCCGGCCAAAGGAGAGGCAAACACGACTTTGATGTCATACGGGCAGTTGGAGAGCGTGCTGGGAATTTTAAAGGTAATTTCCGGCTGGTTGGTACGACCCGAACGGGCATCCCTTACCACCAAGTAACCACCTCCCGACACTATGAAATTCTCATTGGTTGCCTCTACTGCATTTACCTGAATGGAAGTCAAGTCGCCCGAGAGCGTCACTGTCGAATAATTATTAGCATATTCCGCTTCAACCTGAACAGGAGTCATGTAAATCAATTTGGTAGGAGGAATACGCCAATCCGTAGCCTTGTACAAACGACCGTTACTGCACTCCTGAGGTGTCAGGCCATACAGCAAACCGCCAGCCTGCATCGGCCATTCGAAGTTGGAGCAATCCGGATAAAAAGAAGTATAGGTCGTGGCAACGATGGAATCCGGATTCGCTTCGTTGAAAGGCAATTCCTGCGATCTTACATTAAAGAACGAACTGTACAGGAACATGAATTTAGAATAGAGGTTCTGTAAAGAATCGCCGTCTTTTTCCAAACTTTGATGGTACTCGAAATAAGAACGGTACAGGTCTATGTTTTCCTTCCAAATCTTATTGGTAGGAGCTACGAACCAGTACAGACTGTCTTCAGAGTCAATCCGACCCAACTGATTGAAAATAGGATTGTAATTGTACATCACCGAGTCCAAATAAACCGTTTCACCGTCTACGATACCACCCGGCACACTGGCCTCTTCGTCAAGTTCTATACGATTCCATGAAAGGAAGAAATTGGCTACACTGTCCAGTCCGTTGTCTCCTTCCAAATCCATGCGGAGGCGTTCCCAAATGTTAGGAAAGAAAGTTGCGGGTCCGTCCACTTTATAGAGCATACCATTGGAAGACGGAACCCCGTTGCCTACCATGTTCACTTCACCGTTAAGCATGGAACCGGTCAAAGTCAAACGTTTGCCATTCATCATCTTGACAGTCTCGTCTTTTGTCAACGACGAAACTTGCTGATTATACATGGCTATATGATTCTTGATAAACTGATTCAAAGTAGAATTATCGTCATCAATTATCCCCTGGCTTTTCTCTCTCTTATAGGTGTCAATCCACTCCTGAGCTTCCGCATCCGTAATTTCCGGAGCCCAAACCGTAAACACCTGATTGGCATTCAAAATGTCTTTGTAGCCACAAGAATCCAGAACCCTCACGAAAGGACGAATGCTCTCGTCGAGTTGCATATTTTCCCACAGGGTTGCACCGGGCACCGTACCATTCACACTGTAATGGTCATCCCACGTATCCGTACAGGATACACCGACGGTTGCGGCGGCTAACGCCACAACACCTGTCTGTATATAATATTTTAGTTTCATTTTCTTTAGCGTTTAAATGTGAATATTAGTAAACATCCTCACCGATACCTCCGGCACCACAAATGCTTATGGGCACCAATTCCATATAATCAAGAATGAAACATCCTCTGTTCCCTTGTGTGAATACGGAACGAATACGAATCTTATGGTCCGTATGGGGCTTCACCTCTACATTGCAAATCTTACGACGGAAAGTATAGGCATTATTATACATCAGCGTACAACTATTCGGACTGTATCTTGGAGCATCCGTTCCGTCATTCCCCGTAAAGATACTCTTCGGCCCGCTATAATAACCGTTGTTCTTCATCGTACGTGCATTCTCTTCCAACTGTTCACTGGTGTAAATACCGGAAGAACTTTCTTCTGAATTCCGAAAACCCGTAGTTCCATTATAAAGCCCTCCGACGCGTGAATCATCGGCACGATAGCGCATATCGATAGGAATTCCTTGCGGTATGCCGTCCACATAAACCTGGGCAATACCACGGTCCAACATGCCGGGATAACCTAAACGGAGTTCGTACGTGCCGGGAGGAACATCAGGTAACGGGAAGGTCACATCGTAACTCGTTCCCAAAATGTTAATCTCATCTCCTCCCCAGTTCCACCAAGGCACTTTCGGACGCTGCACAAAGAAAATGGTATTCTCGCTGAAGGTGCAATTTTTCATATAGCCAGGTGGAATGTAATAATTGAACCCGCCATTCTCTCCACCATTCTCATCATTGTCATGAGAACCGTAAGCCTGTGTCGGATTCCCGCACAAACGGATATCATTACTAGTCAACTCGGGCCATAATGTATAAAAATCCACACGCACTCTCGTATTCATCACATTGTTACGCATCGTCTGGTCATAAGCCACAACATCGTCTAAGTAGAAGTAGGACACGTTCAATGAGAAGTTCTCTGCATCAGGCTGCGTCAAATAAGCACCACGTACTCTGTCATAAGAATTGTACTCCGTAGCCGTACTATGGTTGATATAGTAACCAGCCGGATGCTCTACCTGCTTGTCCACAGTAGCATACACTCTCTCCAACTTTATCGTGGAATAATCCAACAACGTAGAAATCCACTCCGTAGGATTGGCATAGGCCGTATTGGTACCCCAGCAGTTAATCAACTTAGCCGTACTTGCAAACAGACGGTCCAGAATATGATAGGACAGGAACATATTCAACGGGTTGTAACGGCTGGTCAAGGATTCTTTATTCCAATACTTCTCTTTGTACGTCCTTCCTTCAGAATCGTCAGGATCCACTTCATTCAGACCGAAAATATTGGCAGCCGCATTATCTTTATATTTCTCAACGGCTAAATCGTACAACGCATCGACCTTCTGGTCCAAAGTCATATTGGCGTTAAAACGATCACTGTACTTCTCATACAATACCTCATCGGGAACGATAAGTAATGTGAAACCTTGATAGCGATGGTCCGGACGCTTGGCATGATATTCGTAGCCTTGGTCATTCTCGTTGAAGACACCTCCGGAATGAATTCCGGTTTTGAACTCCGGATAATTTTCTTTCCAGATTTCATAGCTGTCATCACGATAATGAATCAACGAGTCCAGCAATCCGGTACGACTGAGAGCCTCATAATAAATCGTAAACTCATCATGATTATCGTCCAACAGACTGGAGCCCAAACTGGTATTCGGTATCAGTACGCGATCTACCGGATGAACCACTCCGTTGTCCACGGAATCATTCTTCAACTCGTTGATAATGGCGGAACGACGGTTGATTACACTTAACGTCATCCCGTTCGCATCTACCGTATCCCCGTTCGTCACGATAATCAAAGGCAAATCAAGCTCATTATTTATTTGCTCCGTTTCGGAGAAATTATAAGTGTACTTGATGCTATTATCCACCAAACAGGCTTTCACCAACGTATCGCACAATTCGACCGGAAGATCCTCGACCGAAGCGTAACCACGTTCTTTCAAAAATGATTCCACTCCGGAATTGACGGCCGGATAGAAAGTCCGGGAGCCACGACTCGACAGAAAATCCATCTCGCCGGCACGCTCGACAATACGCTTGAACAGGCTGAAATCTTCGCGATTCTTCAAAAAATCACTCATCATCTCTCCCGTAAAAGTATAGTAGCTATCGGCTGCCAAGTCGTCATTACAACTGGTGAACAGACTCATCTGTACCGTTAACAGTAAAACGGTACACATGGATATTAATATTTTAAACAAATACTTCATAACAATTATTTACCTGTTGATTCATAAGAGTCACCGGCCTCCGGATAGGCAGGATTCTGCTTCAAGTTAGAGTTAACCTGCAATTCGTCGTAATTATAAGGCCAATAAATAGCCATCATGTTCTTCAACTTACCGGTTGCAGTCGCTGCATTTTCCGTAAACTTACTTTGCACGGCATCTACCAAGTAATCCGTGTTGCCGTCACGACGGGTATGACGTACCAAATCAAACCAACGCTTACCCTCGAACAAGAACTCACGTCTACGTTCGTCGAACACCAAATCCATCAATTGCGATTTTGTAGAATAATTACTGTAAATCAAAGAGGAAGACGTGTTCGGTGCCGAACGGTCGGCAATGGTCTTGATTAACTCAAAAGCGGCTTGCCCCAAACTGTCATTACGCTGAGTAGCATCTTCTCCCATCATGCAAATCAAAGCTTCCGCCTTAATCAGCATCATATCGCTAACCCGGTAAAATACCCAATTGGCATCGTTCTTCCCCAGGCGCTGCACATAAGCCAAAGAACTACCGGAAGATAAACTCGGATTGATACTACGATACGTATACTTAGCTATATCCACGATTTCCGGATTAGACTCGTTATCCACATGGATGGACTCTTTAATACGCGTGTCCTTGTTCGACAAGAATATCTGCGGAGAAGACAGCTCTTTCCAAAGATCCTCTGCTGGAGCGAACTGGCCATAGTTCGGATCCTTATCATTGGATTTGAAAAAACGATAGAAAAATTCGGCCGGTACGTCATTCGACTTGGAACCATCGGTCGTACTCTCCGAAAAATCCAACTCAAATATACTCTCCGGACCTCCGCCTTCACCGAAATTGGCATTATAAGCCATTCCTGCTTCCAAAATGGTATTGTCATTGTCCGGAATCAAAGGATAACCATTCACCATATAATAGTAAGAATAATTATTCTTGAAATAATCCGTCTTGTAATCGATAACCATTTGGGCATATTTCTCTGCATTGGAATAATCATCTATCCACAAATACATATCAGCCAACATGGCAAAGATAGCATTCTGCGTGATGCGTCCGTAACTGATATCCTTACCGGACTGCTTCGGCCATACCTTCAACGCATTCGGCCATACAGCCAACAAGTCATTAATCAAGTTCCGAACGATGACATCCCCGTCCGTAGCCGGAAGGTTCAGTTCCTGCTCGTCATTTGTAATAGCCTCCGTATAATAAGGTACATCCTTAAACGTACGCACCAAATAGAAATAACAAAGGGCACGCAAGGCCGTAACCTCGGCTATCGTAGCCTGCACGTCACTCGGCAAATAATTCGGGTCTTTCTCTGCCACTTCCGGTGCTTTCTGGATGACCAAGTTGCAACGGTCGATGACAGAATAGAAACTCGACCAATCGGTATAAGCATTGGTGGAAAGAATATTCTCGCTCAAAATATACCCTTCTGCCGAGGTCGCGCTGAATTTAGGATGAAACCCTTTACGCGTGTTGTCCGAACGGCTCTCTCCCCAGATGAACAAGCGACGAACAAAATCATCATCCTGCATACGTGTGTAGCAACCTGTCACTATCTGGTCCACATCGTTCTTCTCATTCCAATAATTATCTTCATACACCATGGTCAACGGATAAATATCCAGAAAGTCTCCACAAGATGTCATAGACATTCCGACCATGGCCAGAAAAGCTGATTTAAACCATATTTTCTTCATCTTATTCATAGCATTATCAATTAGAAATCTACTGTGACACCAAAAGTATATGACTTGGCACGCGGAGTCTGCGCGGCGTCTTGCGTCACACTATATCCTCCGTAACCCAACTCCGGATCCACACCGGAATACTTCGTCAAGCAGAAAAGGTTATTACCACTCAAATAGAAACGCAAACCGCTCAAGCCGATTTTCTTCACCATCTTCTGCGGCATATTATAGGAAATCTGCAAATAGTTCAGACGCAAGAATGTTCCGTCTTCCACAAAGCGGTCGCTGATCATCGTATTATAGTTCGCAAAGTTGCCGCTCGTACTCAACGCACGCGGAATGGAAGTGAAATCTCCCTCCTTGCGCCAACGGTAGTTCACGGCCTGACTCTGGTTGTTGTTCGAACCCATGCTCTCCATGTCCAAACGGGCCAAATTCACAATGTCGTAGTCCACACGGTAGTTGAACTGTGCATTCAAAGCCCAGTCGCCATAATTGAACTTGAATCCGAAACCACCGGTCAACTTCGGCAACGAGTTACCCAAGTAAACTATATCGAGTTGGTTGATGTTACCATCGTGGTTCACATCTTCATAAATCGCATCACCCCCCTTGAACTCATATCCGGTACCGCCTGATACGTAATTGAACATCATCTGCAACGGGTCACCCTTCATGTCGCGTACGATTTCTCCGTTCGCATTGTATACCAAAGGAGCCGTCCAACCGCCATTGTTATTGAAATTGGCGATGAAAGCCTTAGCATCCGCATCTCCGTCGGCAGCCAAGCGTTCTTTCTGCAGATAAGTATCATAATTATACATATAGACACCCTTGTAACGATAACCGTAAATGGCACCGAAAGGATTGTCCACCTGCACACGTTGCAGGAGTTTCCGGTTCTCAGCCACCCAGTCACTATTCAAAGTTTCCAATACACGGGGATCCATTCGGGTAATCTCATTCTTGTTGTTGGCGAACGTAAAGTTCAAGTCCATCCAAAACTTACCTTTCTGAATCAATTTGTTGGTGTTCAAGTTGATTTCCCAACCTTTATTGTTCATGTCACCCACGTTCTGATAAGGATAATTCGTGAAACCGGATATACTGGATATTCTCACATTTTCCATCAACATGTCTTTTGTGGTCTGCGTATACAAGTTGATATCAGCCTTGATACGGTCATCCCAAAAGCCCAAGTCGAAACCGACATTCCAAGTATATTTCATTTCCCACTGCAAAGTGTTCAATTTCAAGTTATTCGGAGCCATACCGGTAGCGCCGAAATAATTGCTGGCAGCACTATACTGATTGACATACAAATAATCTTTATTAGGCTGATTACCGGTCATACCCCATCCCGGACGGATAGAAAGCATAGACAACCATTTACGCGTACCTTCCATCCACGGCTCGTCCACCACATTCCAACGGCCTGAAACAGCAGGGAAAACACCCCAACGCTTACCCGGACCGAACTTGGTCGTACCGTCTACACGGGCAGATACGTCAAAAATATATCTTTCCTTGAAAGCATAGTGAGCTGAGAACGTGTAGTAAAGACTTCTCCAACGGTTGAAGTTGCTGGACATACCCGGAGTAATACCACCGGCACTCGGAGCTTCCACACCGTTCGGCAAACCTGCTACTTCGGTTTTCTGGTCACTTGACGTACCTGAAACCAATTGGAAACGTCCCATCGTCATAAATGAATGGTCTTCATTCAAGAAATGAGGAACAAAGGTCAACGTATGCGTAGTGGTAAACGCCAAACTCTTGGAACTAAAGCTTGTAGCCCTGCTCACTCCACTGGCATTCCAGTTATCCGTAGACAATTCACGCGGATAATAGGTATCTTCGTATGCATTGAACACATTCATAATCACCTTTCCGTTATAAGTCAAACGGTGTTTGGTATCATCAATACCCAAGAAGTCATACTGCAATTCCAACTTCGGGTCGATGGCGTACGTCGTATAAGAGTTCTTGGCATACTTGGCACTCGCAATCGGGTTCACAAGATTGCGTTGATCTTCCAATGCATCTTTAGCCTTCAACATCTCGTAATAACGTCCCAAAGAATTACCCTGCTCATCCTCTTCGAAAATAGCCAAGTTCGGCATCTTCTTATAAGCAATAGCCAACAAATCATCGGAATTTCTCTGGTTGTCCGTATAAGTCAAAGCAAAGTCACTGATAATCTTAATACGATCACTTACATAATAGTCCAACATCATACGGGTCGTAAAACGATCCAACTTCTGTTCGATGATAGAACCGGTTTCATGGTCATAACCACCGGATATACGGAAAGTTGCCTTTTCACCACCACCGGTAATGGAAACGAAATGATTCTGGCGCAAACCGACTTGTTTCACTTCTTTCACCCAATCCGTGTTGTTGTTGAACATCTGCCATTCAGAGAACACACGCTTATCCGTAATGTAATTGAATTCAGGAATATCAGCGGCCGCATCACTCAAACGAGGATTGAAATACGCTTCCTTCATCAACATCGTATATTGATCTCCCGTCAACAAATCCACTCCATCCGGCTGGTAGGTGCCTGTCAAACGAAGAGAATAAGTCAATCTCGGTTTTCCACGTTTACCACGCTTTGTTTTGATTTCAATCACACCATTCGCACCTTGAGAACCCCAGATCGCCGTAGCAGCAGCATCTTTTAAAACGCTGATACTCTCGATATCTTCCGGGTTGATATTCAATAATTGCGCGAACTGTTCATCATTGGCATTTTGTACATCAAAGTTACTCTGATCCACATTCCAAACGTCACCGTTCACCACAATCAAAGGTTCGGAACTCGTCAACGTACTGATTGTAGACGCACCACGCAAACGCATCGTCGTACCGGCACCCAAGTTACCGGAATTCATCACGATGTCCAAACCTGCGATACGTCCTTGCAAAGCTTCATCTACGGAAGTAAGACCCAAGCCTTCAAATTCCTTGGCATTAATAGTCTGTGAAGCGAAAGAGACCTCGCGCTCCGGAATGGCCAAACCGGATGATTCCACACGTTTCTTTGCTTTTACTTCCACCTGCTTCAATACCATGGCGTCCTCCAAGGTCACATGGTACACCTTTTTATTAATAGGAAGAATCTGGGTCTTCATACCCACATAGCTAATCTTCAAACGGTTTTTAGGATTCTTGATTTTCAAGGTGAAATTACCGTTAAAGTCTGTCACTGTGGCAGATATGTTACGGTTAGAAGCGTCCATTTCAACAATAGCAGCCCCCACAACAGGCCCGAAAGAGTCGGAAATCGTTCCACTCACACTCGTTATTCCCTGAGCATTCACTACCGAGGCAACGACCAGGCAGCAAATTAAGAAATAATATTTTAATTGTTTCATTGTCTTTATCATTAAGGTTAATTACCTGAAATCTCATTGTAGGCATCAGACAACTCTTTTGTATAGAGCAATGGCTTGTCTATCAGATGTACGACTGCTGTAGAAGAGTTGAAGATACGAGTTGCCGATTCAATATCCGTACATGCAGGAGGGGTACCTGAATCTTGTGAACTTGTACCGGAACGGAAGCGATATTCACGTGCAAAGTAATTGCCATCCAAAACCTTACGGGGAACTTCCCCTTCAATTTCCATTTTATTGGCATCATTGCAAGTGATGACTATACTTCCCGAACCGGCCTGACCGCTGTTCGATACGGTAAGCGTGGCAAAACGGCTTCCTCCCATGTAAGAAGTTTCGTAAGTACCCGATGAGGCAGGAGCTGTCTGATAAACCGCACTGTTCTGGATATGATAACGTATAAAGTTGTTAATCAATGTATTCATGCTATCTATCTGAACCTCCAATCGAGCAGCCTCTTCCGGATTGCTGTTCTCGATTTCATCCAGCTTGTCTTCCAACTCAATCACATCTCTCCAATCCGGAAGCAAGTTATTCTCATACATTTTCTCTATCTCGGCTGTAGGCGGAGCATAGACTGTATAATTATAGTTCTCCATGACCGAGAGGGTCAAACCATTGGAAATGGTCTTGGCAGTACCCGTAGAAGAAGACCCGCTTGTAGTAATGTTATAGAATTGAGACACTAACGTACTATTCTCCACCATATTAGAGAACTCACTATAACGATTATCCTTTGTTGCCAACTCCTTTAATAAAGTAGAAACGGATTTTGAAGCAGACATCACCGGTTCCATATCTACGATAAAGGTTTCACCATTACCGTCAGGATTCTGCCCCATGTTATAATAACCTTCCACCTCACGAACTTTCAGTTCATAAGGGCTATTGCTACTATTCTGGTCGGCAAGTTCTTTACGATAAGGAGTAGTAATACGGATGTTTGCACCCGTACCTTCGAGTATGACCGGACAACCGCCCTTTGTGACCCATACGCTCTTACCCGTTGAAGTAGTGGCAGACTTATCCTGTACGATGATGGAATTCTCCAGAATATCTTTCAGACGGTTCGTTACGTAATCAGATTCTGTACTACCGTTTTTCCAAGGGTTTGTGATTTCTGTACCGCGTGTCAACGTACCGTCTGCATTCTTCGTTGCATTATAACGTTTACATTTGATACGGCTACCGGTCAGTGAAGGACTATAATCATAATAAAACTCCGTAATGGTAGGCTGGTTCTTGTGATAATCTACCGGATCCACATAGTTTTTCAAAGCTTCATCGGTAGGAAGAATGAACAAGAACATGCTTTCCATGGAATTCAGATAAGCCTGATAGTCCAATTCATTGATGATATAACGCATGATATCGGTCTTGGTGTTACGGTCGTTGTCATTCAAAGATGCGGGGAAAGCCACAGATTGGTATTCCGGAATATTATAAACTTCGTTAGACTTGTATACCACACCATTGTTGGCCATAAGGCAAGAACCGATACCCGTCTGTCCGCCCGGTTCGCCCACAGAAAGTCCCATCTCCAATTGGGCCGTGTTCATCACCGAACTGAACTTGCTGGGCACAGTAGCCACCAAAGAATACTTCATGAAGTTGTCCAGCATATTCACGATAATATGGTTCGGAATACTGTCTATATATTTATAACGGTCAATCAAAGCGGCACCGCCACCGGACTGGAAGTAACGCTCGAAAGCAGCATCCGTAGGAGCTACAATGACTGCCATGTCTTCGCTCATGGGGGTATTGGAAGAACCGTTCTCATACTGGTTCCACCCTGGATCGTAGGACAAGACATTCGCTGGATCGTAATCCACATTCTTATAGGTCAACAATGCATTTTTGCCTCCCTCGGTTCCCAAATCGAAACCGTTATTCAAATAACGCCATACGAACGCAGAGTCCACCCCGACCGTATTCGACAATCCTTCGTTATATACCGGTACGGCAAAACGATCCAACATCTTGCTGAATGTCGAAAGCTCTCCGTCGTTATGAATAGCCTCAGCCATATTGGTCAAAGGATTCATAACGTTTTCCAAAACCTGAATGTAACCGTTCTGACACGTAATATCCCTTTCCACCAAACGTTGCCCGTTGATATATGACTCCGAAGTGTTGTCGCAAGCTCCATTGGTCAAAAACTTCAAATCGTCATTCGTAATCGACTTATTCGACATATAAGCGGAAAGGAAATGCACCATCGGTGCTGTCGTATTGTCCCGAAACACCGTCATTCCTCCCGTTGCCGCATCCGAATATTTAGAACGGTAATACTGCCAATATTCGTTGTCCGGCATATCCGAAGCACGCAACTGCGGAATCGTATCATACAGATTCAACGAAGAAGAACGGCGCATCACAGTCCCGGGTGCCGGATTATCGCCAGGCGTACTTGACATCAGTTCTATCAGATAAGCACTGTTTATCATCGAAGAATTAAACAATAACTTTTTCTGAGAAGGCGTCAAATCGCTATAAGACTTGGCTCCCCACACATTGTTCTGAAAGAATCGGGTGAAAGCGTCGTCATTCGCAACGAACAACGTCTTACTACCCGTCAAACGTAAGGTTCTGGCATACTCTGTCTCGCCGTTTCCATCCACGGTCGAAACATCCTTGTCATTGATAAGTTCCAACATCGTTTTATAATTCCCACGCTTCTCCAACTCTTCGTAGATGCTGCTACCCAACCACGAAGGCATCCCGGTCAAAAGCTCGTCCTCACAAGAGACTAACAAACCACCGGCAAAGAACAGCGCACATGCAGAATAGGTAAAACGACCCATTTTACTTTTAATGTTACTGCCTTTCATATTTCCATTAGGTTAATATTTTAATAGATTTATTATTCACTCAATATATAAATATCGTTTTGATACACCACGCCCCTCCCGTCACCGGCTCTCGGCCGAGAGTTGACCAGCAGTGTGCCCACACAACATTTTTGCCACTTTCTTTTTGGGAGTCCTAACTCCTCTAAAGCGCTGAATCCGTGTCCTCTAATATAGCCTACTTTACATTCCATTAAGTTAATTATTCAATATTTTTTAAATCGGGTGCACAAAGCTCCCCCTTTTGGGTATCAAAGATATGACATTTCTGTAAAAACACATAATAAAATCTAAACTAATATCGAAAACATGTTTAAAAACATATTTCTGAGCTGACACAAATCTGTTTTCTCCACGTATTAAAGAAAATTAGCACAGTTCTTTTCACACTATTTCCGTTTGCTTCGCATATACCACGGCCTGACCAAAAACAAATGAAACATTCCCGTTCCTACGAATATAGCCCCTATTATATAAGTATATATCGTTTGTCCGACTTCCGTTCCTAACCCGAAAGCTACGGAATACCCGGCCAAAAGTCCGGCATCCCATCCTAAAAGATAAGAAGTCTGTGCCGTTCCTCTCTCGCAATGCTCGCAGATACGAATATAAGAAAGCAAATACCGGCTGGTCACAAAACCGAGGCCGCTTCCCAGGCATAAGGCGATACACCATTTCATCCCTTCCATATCGCCCCCCAATCCCCATAACGACGCACTTGTCACGAGAGCAACGAATCCTACTGCAAACTCCGTTTGCAACTTTTCCTTAAAAAACAGATGATGCCCCCATAAGGCCAACCAAAAACCGACAGCCAAAAACAAGTAAAATCCGGCATCCCGGTATTGCCCCAACATCAATCCGGCGGAAAAGGTCACTCCTGTCAGAGGAATAAAGAGCCGGAATCCCCGAGGCAGCCAAAAACGGTCGAATGTACACCACGACGGTTCCAAAGGAGCCCTGAAAGGAACACGCATCATCATAACCAACAGGCCGGCGCAAAGCAGAAAAGCCACGGATACTCCGGCAAAAAGGCGTACACCGTAATGCATCGGTACGACAATACCCGACAAGGGACCGAAAACCAAAGCCAAACGAGTGAACCAATAGTAGACATGTGCGGCTTCCGTCCGCTTTTTCGTATCGGACAAATCCAGCAACAAAGTACTCCCCAAAGCGATTTGGAACACACTATATGAAGCCCCCTGCATCATCCTCGCCAGCCACTTCCCCCACTGCGGACCATCGAAAAGAAACGCCCCCGTAGCGCATACGATGACGGCTAATGCCCACAAGGCCACATTTTTCCGCCGGTAAGCATCCAACCAGTAATTGCAGAAAGGTGCAGGTAAACATACGCCCACCCAAAAGAGCAACACGGATACACACATTCCTCCCACGTCTTCCCCCGGTATTCGTCCCATACACACAGGAGCGACAGGCAAAAACATATATAAAGAAGTGCATACACAAAAGTTGGCTAAGATGATTTTCAGGAAATCAGCATGCCACAAGGTCTTATGCCCGATACTGGTTTGTGCCACGCCTTAATACTGCTCGTTTTCATCCGGAAACGTCCGGGCTTTTACGTCGCTCACATATTGCCCGATGGCATCTGTCATCACCGTATGCAAATCGGCATAACGTCGGAGGAATTTCGGAGAAAAACCCTTATTCATCCCCAACATGTCGTTGACCACCAAGACCTGTCCATCTACTTGCGAACCCGCCCCGATACCGATGATGGGGATATGTAATTCAGAGGCTACCCGACCGGCCAATGCAGCCGGTATCTTTTCCAATACGATGGCAAAACAGCCGGCTTCTTCCAGTAAATGCGCATCGGCCACCAGTTTCTCCGCCTCGGCCTCGTCTTTGGCACGCACGGCGTATGTGCCGAACTTATTGATACTCTGCGGTGTCAGCCCCAAATGTCCCATAACGGGAATACCGGCTGCCAATATAGCCTTCACCGTGTCGATAATTTCCGCCCCGCCTTCCAGTTTCAGAGCGTCGCAGCCGCTTTCCTTCATAATACGGATGGCATTGGTCACTCCTTCCGTGGGATTGACCTGATAAGAACCGAAAGGCATGTCGCATACGACCAATGCCCGTTCCACACCGTGCATCACCGAAGTCGCATGGTATATCATCTGATTCAACGTAATCGGAAGCGTGGTCGTATTGCCCGCCATCACGTTCGACGCAGAATCGCCAATCAGAATCACATCCACTCCGGCACCGTCTACAATACGAGCCATCGTATAGTCGTATGAAGTCAGCATGGCTATTTTCTTTCCCTGCTGTTTCATTTCAATCAGACGATGCGTCGTCACTTTACGTGTATCCTCCACTAAATATCCTGCCATAATACTGTTTTTTAATAAAATCGGCCGCAAAATTAATCATTATTATCCGTTCAGGCGAGCATTTCAAGTAGTTTTTCCACATCGAAGCCCCGAAAATCCGGAATCACCCTGTCGCACAAATCCTGAATCTGCTCCGGCGCATTCGTCGTGGAAAGACCGACCACCTTCATTCCTGCCGCCCGCCCGGCCTTCAGTCCGTTGAAAGAATCTTCAAACACGACGCAACGCGTCACCGGAAGACCGAACACTTCGGCTCCCAACAGATAACAGTCCGGTTCCGGTTTGGAACGGGAGAAAAATTCCGCCGTCAGAATACGGTCGAAATATGACTTGAAATCCGGATGCGCCCGGTACACGTTCTGCATCTTATCGTCGTTCGAACTGGTTACGACAGCCGTACGGATACCGGCCCGCCGCAGGTCGCGAAGGAAATCTTCCACTCCGGGCACATAGTCGTAGGCCATGTTCCGTTCAAAGTCCTCCAATTCGCCGGCTATTTTGCGCTGCACGTCATCGCATCCGGCAAACCATCGGTCGAAAATCTGCACAAGCGTCTGTCCCTTTATCACGTTCTCAAAATGCTCCACTTCGGGATGGTACGTCTTCCCTTTCATACCCCAAAAGAGTGAATACTGAGACTCGGTGTCGAACACCACTCCGTCCAAATCAAACAAAGCCGCCACCTCTTGGCCTTTACTTAATTCCATCATTTTCTTTCGCCGTTTTTATAATTCAACGGACAAAATTACGGATTTTAATTGGAATATCCGGCAAAAGTCATAATTATCCCATCCCCTACACACAAGGGATTTTGCAAAAACATCTTTCATCCTTCAGACAATACGGTAAGTCGCTCATAATATTACCATTATGAGTTGAAAGATGTTTCAGGCATCCTTCAGCCACACGTCATTTCATTCGGCGCAGAACGAAAAATCGTTTGGCTGAGATTGAAAAATCGTTCGGCTGAGAAAAAAATATTTCATACCCCAAACGTTTTTTTCAGCCCTCATTGGAGCGGATTGAAAAATGGCTGAAAGATGAATGAAACATCCTTCAGGTTGTAACCTTTTCGTTTTGAATAATTTATGATATTCACTGAAAGATGAAGGATGATTTGCGAAACTTACAGGAGAGGAAATACTCTTAAAATTACAGAAAAACTGACTCCCGAAATTCAAAATCGTCTCCCACAAAGAAACGGATATGCCTTGTTTTTTGTACTTTTGTCTCCGATACCAAGATATACGTCCAAACGATATGGAAGACAAACTGATAGAACTTATCGAAAACAGCATAAAAAAGAACTGGGACCGGAAAGCGTTCACGGATTTCAACGGAGAGAGCTTGCAATACAAGGACGTGGCGCGTAAAATAGCCAAGATGCACCTGCTCTTCGAAGCGGCCGATATCCGGCCCGGCGACAAAATCGCCTTGTGCGGACGCAACAGCGGAAACTGGTGCGTGGCGTTTCTGGCCACCATTACCTACGGCGCCGTCATCGTGCCCATCCTGCACGAGTTCAAGCCGGATAATGTGCACCACATCGTCAACCACAGCGAAGCACGCCTGTTGTTCGTGGGCGACCAGGTGTGGGAAAACCTGAACGAGAACCGCATGCCTGCCTTGCAAGGCATCATTTGCGTGAAGGACTTCACGCTCGTGAACAGCCGCTCCGAAAAACTTTCTTTCGCCCGCGAACATCTCAACGCCCTGTTCGGACAGCGTTTTCCCATGATGTTCCTTCGCGAACACGTACATTTCACGCCAGAAAGCTCACCAGAACAGCTCGCCGTCATCAATTATACTTCGGGCACCACGGGATTCTCCAAAGGAGTCATGCTTCCCTACCGCAGTCTCGTGTCCAACGTGTTGTTCTGCAACCGTACCATCGGCATCGCGCCCGGCGACAATATCGTATCCATGCTGCCCATGGGACACGTGTTCGGTTTGGTCTACGACTTCCTCTATGGCGTATGTTTCGGCGCCCACCTATATTTCCTCACGCGCATGCCTTCGCCCAAGGTCATCATGACCACCGTGGCAGAGTTTCATCCCCGCATCATGTCTTGCGTGCCATTGGTCATCGAAAAGATATTCAAGAAAGAAGTCCTTCCGAAAATCGACAGCAAATTGGGCAAGCTGCTTCTGCACATCCCCATCATCAGCGAAAAGATCAAGGAAAAGGCACGCACGGAAAGCCTGCGCCTTTTCGGGGGGAACATCAAGGAAGTCATCATCGGCGGCGCACCGTTCAACGCCGAGGTGGAAGCGTTCGTGCGTTCCATCAATTTCCCCTATTCCATCGCCTACGGCATGACGGAATGCGGCCCCATCATCTGCCACAGCCCGTGGCACGAAACGGCTTATATGTCGTGCGGAAGGGCGGCCGAAGGCATGGAACTGAAAGTGCTGAGTTCCGACCCGGCACGGATTCCCGGCGAACTGGTATGCCGCGGACGCAACACCATGTTGGGCTACTATAAAAACCAGGAAGCCACGGAACAAATATTCGACGCCGACGGTTGGCTGCACACGGGCGACATGGCCGTCATCAACCCGGAAGGCGACGTGTACATCAAAGGACGCTGCAAGAACATGCTGCTCAGTGCAAGCGGACAAAACATTTATCCGGAAGAAATAGAATCGCGGTTGAACAACCTTCCTTACGTCAACGAATCATTGGTTATCATGTACAATGAGAAACTGGTGGCTCTTGTCTACCCCGATTTGGGCGAAAGCCTGAAAGACGGGTTGGACGACCATGCCCTGTGGCGGCAGATCGACATCTCACGCCAGGAACTGAACAAGGAGCTGCCGCCCTATTCGCAAATCACCAAGGTAGTGCTGCAAAACGAAGAGTTTGAAAAGACCGCCAAGAAGAGCATCAAACGCTATCTTTACCAGAACATGAATCCCTGAACGACATGAAATCCAGTCTGACTGTTTACAAGGCATCGGCAGGCTCGGGCAAGACGTTCACCCTGGCCATACAGTACATCAAGACGCTGATCGAACAGGAAAGCCGCCGTGCCTACAGCCACATTCTGGCCGTCACTTTCACCAATAAGGCTACGGCCGAAATGAAAGACCGTATCCTCCAGCAACTTTACGGCATCTGGAAAGGACTCCCGTCTTCTGCCAATTATCTGGAATCCCTCCAAAAAGAACTCCGGGCGGACGGCATCGAGTTGCCGGAGGAGGAGATTCGCAGCCGTGCCGGCTCGGCCCTATGCCATATCCTGCACGACTATAACCGTTTCCGGGTGGAAACCATCGACTCTTTCTTCCAGTCGGTCTTGAAAAACCTGGCACACGAACTGAGCCTCACGGCCAATCTCAAAGTGGACCTCAACGACAAGGAAGTGCTCCATGCGGCTGTAGACCACATCATGGAACGCCTTCACCTTACTCCCACCATCCTGAACTGGATTCTGGAATATGTGGACGACCGCATCTCGAACAACGAGCGGTGGGACATCGCCCGTGAGGTGAAAAGCTTCGCCGCATGGATTTTCAAAGAGGCTTATTTGGCCCGGGAACACGAAATGCGCGAAGTGCTGCGCGAGAACAAACGCATCGGCGAACTCCGCACCGCGCTCAACTACGAGTTGCACGCCTCTTTGGACGTCGTGCAGAGCGCGGCAGCCAACTTCCGTGCCGAAATGGAAGCGTGGGGACTCGGCTTCGACCAATTCAGCCGGGGCGGCACGATAGACACCTACCTCCGGCGCATCGAAGACGGCAACATCAGGGCCGAGTTCGGCAGCACGCTCCAAGGTTATACAGAAAATGCGGAAAAAATGCTCCGCAAGGCCGACCGCTCCGTGGCGGCCTTGGTTGAAGCCGCCGCCCACTTCAGCGAACTGTTGGCGGAACTGCGCGGCTTCCAGACCGAACAACTCGTACGCCACACCAGTGCGTCGCTGGCACTGAAACACCTCAACCCTTTGCGGCTGTTAGGCGTCATCGACGAGGAGGTCACGGCCTTGAACCACGAGAACAACCGTTTCCTGTTGGCCAAGACCCCCATCCTGCTCCATGAACTGATAGAAGAAAACGACGCTCCGTTCATTTTTGAAAAAATGGGCGCGTTTTTCCATCATGTGATGATAGACGAGTTCCAAGACACTTCCACCATGCAGTGGAAGAACTTTAAAATCCTGCTGTTGGAGAGCATGGCCTCCGGCTTCGGCAACCTGATTGTGGGCGACGTGAAACAAAGCATCTACCGTTGGCGGAACGGAGACTGGACCATCCTGAAAAACATAGAGAAAGAAATGGCCGTGCACCGCCCCGACATAAGGAACCTTGCCATCAACTACCGGAGCGAACGCCGCATCATCGCGTTCAACAACGCCCTGTTCACGGCTGCCGCCGAAGAACTGGACCGGCTCACGCCGGACGCTCCCATCCGAATGGCGGAGGCTTACGGCGACGTGGCCCAACAATGCCGTCCGGACAAAGGAAACGACGGATACGTGCAAATCCGCTTCTTCGACGAAAAAGACAAAGAAGACGACTGGGAAACCCGGATGCTGGACGAACTTTGCGAACAGGTCCGTACCCTGCACGAAGCCGGACTGCCCTATGGGGAGATGGCCATCCTGCTGCGTTACCGTCGGCATGCCGACCCCATCATCCGTCATTTTGCCGAACGTTTCGGCGACCGGGTCAAACTGGTATCGGACGAGGCTTTCCTCTTGTCCAGTTCATTGAGCGTGAACCTGCTCATCGCTGCCATGCGTTACATGGCGGACACGGAAGACCGTGTGTCATTGGCCTTTTTGGCCCTGCACAGCGGAAAGTCGACAGAAGCCGACGCCAACCTGTTGGCTTCCCGTTCCCTCGAAACGTTCCTGCCCGAAACGTATTTGAACCGCATGGAGGAACTGAAAACCCTTCCGCTCTATGAACTTCAGGAGGAGCTTTATAAAATATTCGACCTGGGACGTATTCCCGACGAAGACGCCTACCTGTTCGCTTATTTCGACCAGGTGACAGCCTACCTGCAAGACAACCCTTCCGACCTCCGTTCTTTCCTGACCTATTGGGACGAAACGCTCTCCGGTGCTTCTATCCCATCCGGTGAAGTGGACGGCATCCGGATTTTCACCGTACACCAGTCCAAGGGATTGCAGTTCCACACGGTATTCGTCCCTTATTGCGACTGGAACATCGAACAAGACACGCGGGGCTTCAACCGCCGCAACGACCTGCTGTGGTGCGAAACGCACGAACCGCCCTACGACAGTCTGCCGGTCATCCCCATCACCATCGAGGCCGCCATGCGCGACTCCGTATTCAGCCGGGAATATGAGGAGGAGCACCTGCAACGCCGGGTAGACGCGCTCAACACGCTCTACGTGACCTTCACCCGTGCGGAGAAGAACCTGTTGGCCTGGTGCCGTACGCGCTACACCATGGATGAACGCAGCACGACGGGCGACCTGCTTTACCACGCCTTGCCGCGCGCGTTGGACGGCGTTGAAGAGACGGACGGGGAAAACGGAGAAACATCGCTCTTTACTTACGGCAAACCAGTCACATCCTATTCTTCCGGCCGCAAAACCTCCGACAACCGCATGGAAACCGATTACCGTCCGGTACCGGTCGTCATGCACTCCTACGAAGCCCGTATCGACTTCTGCCAATCCAACCGCGCAGAAGAATTCTTAGACGCTTTTTCGAATACGGACAAGCCCCGGCATTCCCGCAACGACAAAAGGCGCATGGGTATCCTCATGCACAAAATATTCTCTACGATCTATACCCGCGACGACGTGGAAAAGGCACTCCGCACCTTGGAAACCGAAGGCCTGATCGGTACACAACCCGAAATGGATGCACTCAAGCAGCAGGTGGAAAAAGCATTTGCCTTGCCCGAAGTGGCCCGTTGGTTCGACGGTACAATGCAGCTTTACAATGAGTGCCCCATCCTGACGCAGGAATACTATGAAGAAACGGGAAAATACGGCACTTACCGCCCCGACCGGGTCATGTTCGGCAAAGACGAAATCACTGTGGTGGACTTCAAATTCGGTCGTCCGCACGACGAATACCGCGACCAGGTGGGAGGTTATATGAAGCAGCTCCGCCTAATGGAACCGGACCGCCGCGTGAAAGGTTACCTGTGGTACATTCTTAACAACCGGCTTGAAGAAGTTCAAGTCTAATCCGCCTGTTTTTTATGGAAACATTCATCCGACTTATCGCCCAAGACCTCATACACCGTTTCGGCACCAACCTGCGCGACGTTACGGTGGTATTCCCCAACAAACGCGCCGGACTTTTCATGAACCAGCAACTGGCTGCCGTGTCCGGACGGCCGGTATGGGCACCGCGTTACCGTACCATCAGCGAACTGTTCGATTCTTTGTCGGACTTCACCCGTTGCGACGACGTACTCTCGGTGTGCGAGCTCCACCGTGTCTATGCCGCGCTCGTGCCCGACCCGGAATCGCTCGACCGCTTTTACGGTTGGGGCGAAATCATGCTGTCCGACTTCGACGACATCGATAAGCATCTGGCCGATCCTCATAAACTGTTCAGCAACATACAATCCATCAAAGAACTGGACCACAGTGACTTCCTGACACCCCGCCAAGAAGAGGCCCTGAAACATTTTTTCGAAGACTTTTCCATCGAAGGCAACAGCCGGCTGAAAGAGAAGTTCCTCGCCCTGTGGAACCGGATGGACGACATCTATGCCACGTTCAACGCACGGCTGAAAGAAAAAGGAATGCTGTACGAAGGGGCGTTGTATAAGGACGTGGCGGAGCATCTTGCCGAACGCGCCGACCGCATCCCTACGGACATGACGTATGTCTTTGTGGGCTTCAACGTGCTCAACGATGTGGAAAAACGACTGTTCAGTTACTTGCAGGAACGCGGACAAGCCCTTTTTTACTGGGACTATGACGTGATGTACGTCGGCGAGAAAAGCCGTTTCGAGGCCGGGACCTTCATCCGCCAGAACCTGAAAGAGTTCCCCAACGCCTTGGAAGAAACATGCTTCGACAACTTCAAGAACCCGCCGCGCATCGAGTTCATCGCCACGACTTCGGAGAATGCGCAGGCACGCTATATTCCCCAATGGCTGGACTCGGCCCTCACGGAACCGGAACAGGACACGGCCATCGTACTTTGCAACGAATCCTTGCTCCAACCGGTGCTCCATTCGCTGCCCGATGCCACATCGCCGCATCCTGTGAAACGCACCAACATCACCATGGGATTCCCCATGACCGACACGCCGGTGTACAGTTTCATCAACGCTTTGCTCTCCTTGCAGACCGATGGTTACGACCGTGACCGCCGCTGTTTCCGGGCGGAACAGGAAAAAATCGTACGCAGCCATCCCTACGCCGCCTTGTTGGAGGAACAGGATATCTTCTGTCCGCATGCGGAAAACCACGCCTTATTGGTCTATATCCGCTCCTTGCTCGAAGGCTTGGCTGCAGCATTCGGACAACAAAAAGACCGGAAAGACGACGTGTACAGCCAGTTGTACCACGAAGCGCTTTATCGTGCCCATCAGGTCATTAGCCGCTTCATCCGCCTGACGGAAGACCGTACGCTCGACGTACAGCCCTCCACCCTGCGCCGCTTGCTGCGCACCGTGCTGGGCACGACCACCATTCCCTTCCACGGCGAACCGGCTGTAGGCTTGCAGGTCATGGGCGTATTGGAGACGCGTAACCTGAATTTCAGGCATATCCTGATGCTCTCCGTCAACGAAGGGATGTTGCCCAAAGCCGTGAACGACACTTCGTTCATTCCCTACCACCTGCGGGAAGTGTTCGGACTGACCACCATACAACATAAAATAGCCGTATACGCGTTCTATTTTTACCGTCTTGTGCAGCGTACGGAACGTATCACATTCATGTACAACATCGCTACCGACGGACTGAACAAAAACGAGATGTCACGCTTCCTGCGCCAACTGTTGGCCGAAACGGATTTTCCCGTAGAACTGAAAATCCTGCAATCCGGCCAGGCCGTACCGGCCGACAACGGCATGGAAGCAGCCAAGACACCGGAAGTCATGAACATCCTGCGCCGTAACTATGGCAGCGGCCAACCCGGTTCGCGCCCCCTCTCCCCTTCGGCACTCAACGCTTACATCGACTGTCCGCTCAAATTTTATTACCAACAGGTGGCACGCATACGGCAACCCAAAGACCCGCAAAACGGTTTGGACAACGCACTGTTCGGCACCATCTTCCATGAGGCGGCGGAACTCGTCTACCGGAAACTGACCGAACGTAACCCCGTCATCCGTCGTCAGGATATCAAGCGACTGTTGGAGGGTGGGGAAACAACTTTACTTCCTTATATAGAAGCCTCGTTCCTGAAAAACTTCTTTGAAGGACATGAAGACACGGTGTTCTACAACGGGCAACTGCTCGTAGCACGCAAGGTCATGGCCAGTTACCTGCGCCAACTGCTCGCCCACGACAGCCGCATGGAACAATTCGTATTGGAGGAAATGGAACAGGAACACCACCGAAGTGTGGACATCATATCGGACGGCCACCCTCTGTCCATCGACATCGGGGGAAAAATAGACCGCATGGACACGGTCAGGATGCCGGACGAAACCACAGGACAGGAAGTGGAAACCCTACGTATCGTGGATTACAAAACGGGCGGCACACCGGAAAAAGCCGTTTCGATGGAACAACTGGTACAGCCCGCCGAGCACCGTCCCTCATACATCTTCCAGATATTCCTGTATGCCTGGGTCATGACAGGCGAACAAAAGCGTCCCGTATCCCCGGCCCTGTTCTTCGTACACAAATCCAATGCTGAAGATTATGATCCGACCATCGTGTTCAACCGCGAACGGGTGACGGATTTCAGCCGCTTCAAAGAAGATTTCCAAAAGATGCTACAAGGTGTGTTGGAGGAATTGTTCAATCCGGAAATTCCCTTCCGGCAGACTTCCGTACCTAAAATTTGTGCCTACTGTGACTATAAGCTGCTTTGCGGACGGTAGAAAAGTTAAAAAAATCACGTATCCGGCTTGCAGAAATGAAAATAAACCTCTATCTTTGCACCCGATTTAAGGTCGGTTCCGTAGCTCAGTTGGATTAGAGCAACGCCCTTCTAAGGCGTGGGTCTTGGGTTCGAGTCCCAACGGAATCACAGGAAAATGCAATCATCTTTCGGATGGTTGCATTTTTATTTTAATCTTGCAAAAGCAGTGGCGTAAGCAAGCAAACCGTGGAGTTTAAAGGTAAAAAGGTTGACATTCAGAACTCCGGAGTCGGGACCATACATATTACCATGGAATGTACTTCTTTGAAAGCCCGCAACAGCGGAGTAGGTAAACTTATCCTATCCGGAACAGCAGACCAGACTGAAATAAACTCGAACGGAGTGAACAAAATAGATGCCACTGAATTAAACAAATTCTGATTCCCAGAACCGGGTTTCTTCTATTTCAGTATCAAACTTGAAGATTTAGAAAACGACGTTAGGAGCGAAAAGCATGTAGTTTCAGTTTCAACAAGACTGGAATTTACATGTTTTTCTTTTATATTTGTCACGTAGAATCAAACCAACGCTTTCATCTTGAAAAATCAAAAGTCCACGAGAATCGCTCAAAAATATCCATTCGGGGGAACGCACACAAATACGGGAATCTCGTGCCTTTAGAAATACGATCAAAAGACATTCGTCAATCGGCAGTCCAAACACGGTCGGCCAACCTGAGATAAGACGTCTCTGACCGATGACCGAAAGACACGGCATAGAGGCGCATGCCCCATTGCTTCAATTCCTCTACATATTGTACCCACATCGGAGGAAGCGGATCCATCTCAAAATCCGAAAGCCAAAGCAAATCGGCATAACGAAAATCTTCACGCATCAAAGTTTCTACGGATTCTTTCATCGCACAAGTCATATCGGATCCTCCATGAAAGGAGTTGCATAGAAAGGTCTCCAATAAGGCCAAGTCGGAATAGAGGTTATTCAACTCGATGACTTCGGTTTGGTCGGAAAAGAGTATCACGCGACAGGGGCGGCGCAATTTGTCGGCTATCAAGGCTAAACTCAACACTACCGCCTTGGACAATAACTCACGTTCCCCTTCCATCGAAGCGGACGTATCCACACAAACCACAAAAGGGCCATGTTTGGCCCGTTTCTGTAAGTCGCGTCCGCTGTACGAAGAAGCTTCGGCATATTCTATCTGCCGGGATACGGCATCGAAGACCGCCAGTTTCTTTTCGACATAACGGCGGTAGAAAATCGGTTCCAAAGCGGCATCCGACAAGAAACAATATTCCATCGGCAGCAGGGCGTTCAGATTGTTCCCTTCCGTAATGCCCACAATGTCGGAGTGCGTGGCAGAGCGTAACAAAGTAACCGGTGTCTTTCCGCTCATGGCTTGATACAAACGCTGCTCATCCGCTTTCTTACGCCCTAAAACGTGATTCAGTTCCTTAATTAATTGGCTTTTACGGATTACCTGCGAAAGCTGTCTGAGCTTCACGCGAAGTTCCGGAGACTGCGTCAACTGAAGCCAGGCTAATCGAGGGGAAGGCCCTTCACCTTTTCCTCCCACATTCTGCAACATACCGACATTGGCCGACACCATACGGTAATAATCTTCACAGAGCCGTTCTATGTGCCGCTTCTGATACGTACGTTCCCGCCCTTCCAACAGATTCCTCCACTTCTTTATGAAATGTTGGCGGAGAGCCTGCCAGCGGCTATCCGTACGAGGATAACGCACCAACTGTTCCATATAATAGGACGCATCCAATTCGACCGGAACATATAAACGGACAAAAGCGGAACGAGCCTGTTGCAACATGGGCAAAAAGTCGGCATCCGAAGCAGCAACGACCTGATAATAATAGTCCCACTGTTCCCCATAATAGGAATATACGTCTTGTAAACCTGATTTCTTTTTGGCGAAATAGCGCTGTATTTCTTCCTCCATCTCTTCGGGACGGATGACACCGGACGACAAGACCTCTGCATAAACCTCACCGGCTATTTCATGCAAACGCCTCAGAAAAAGAGCGGACAACTGGCGCACGCGCTCATATCCCTCATGATAATTTCCTGCCGGCTGCATGGCTCAATTCCTGACTTTCGATTTCCAGAGAGGTTATGTCAGAACGTACACGGCGTAAGGCGTTTTTCAATATATCCCTTTGCCTGTCTTGTAAAAACAAATGTGTCTGTACATATTCTGCTTCTTCCCTTTGCCATTGTTCCAGACGGGCCGACACCTCGCCCAATTCGGCCACGATACGTTCGGCCATCGCTGATGAAAAAGTCATCCGAGAAGAAACTTCTGTCTGGGGCACTGCGTTTTCACCGTCCTCCCCTGCCTCACGAAGCAATTCATATTTCCGTCCATTCACCTGCAAACCGGTCGTAGTACGAACCACTTGAAGCAGATCCTTTGGAAAAACATCCGGATGGCGGCTTTTCTCATACTTGCGCAGTATTTGCGCTCCGGTTTTGCGACGGTCGGTAACCAACACAAAAGGTATCGGCCGCTCCGGACTTAACGCTTCGTATTCATTCGTATAAATCAGCACTGTACGTCCGGGATACATGGATTGTATCTGATAGAAAAAAGCCTTGACCACCTTAAAATCCACATGCGTTTCCGAAACACACATCCCCTCTTCTTTCAATGCAGCCAAACGGTCTGACAACAGGGGAACACCGACATGCTCTTCACAGGCTGCCACAAGAGCGTCGGTCAAGAGGCGCTCCAAAACAGTCTCCTGAGCCGGAGTATCCCATACACAGACCTGCAACAGAAGCAAATCTGCCAAATGGACGACGGAACAACCGTTCAAAAAGGCAGAAGTCCGCCACAGATGTACCATCTTCTTCCAACGGCGGTCGGACACATAAAACAGGGACTCTCCTTTTTCTTCTGCCGATACATTGTAAGTCGTCAGAAGCCTGCGGAATATATGAACAAATGAAAATACAAAAACCGGTATCTCCACCGCATCTATCCCTTCGGCCCACACGCGTAACTCATCAGCAGACAAGCGTATGACATCCGGCACTTCTACCTCGGACTGAACCGTAGAAGAAATCATCAAATTAAAGAGTTCTTTATCGGCAATGCCTCCCACCACACAACGGACAAGGAAACGATCCCACAACGCATCCAGATTTTCCCCCTCGGCCGGAAGTTCATTGGAAGCAGCGACCACCAACTTCAGCGGAAGCCTCATTTCTTCTTTGCCGTTCAGATATACTTTTTCATTCAACACCGTAAGCAAAGCATTCTGAATGCTGGGTCCGGCTTTCCATATCTCATCCAAGAAAACGACATCGGCTGTGGGCAAATACCCTTCGGTCATTCTCATATAACGGTCTTCGTCCTTCAGGGCAGAAACAGACACCGGCCCGAATATCTCATCCGGCGTACTGAAACGGGACATCAGATATTCAAAAGAACGACCGTCCCGGAAAGCCGATTTCAGTCTCCGGGCTATCATACTCTTTGCCGTTCCGGGAGGGCCGAGCAGGAAAATACTCTCACCGGCAACTGCCGCCAAAAGGGACAGGGAAAGCACATGTTCTTTCTCAAAAAGTCCCTTCCCCAAAGCCTCCAACAACTGGGCGATACGCTTCTTATCCATCATCCGGGCGACCCTTTCTTTCTATTCTTTCAGAAAACGGCGATAAAATATCATATCGAAAATACACTCAGCCACCAGAAACATCAAAAAAAGCAAAGCCGTAAACAAGGGTTGTGCAGACAAGAAAAAACTGATACACCCTCCGGCAAGCATCGATATGCCGACACGCCACAGGATACCATGGCGATAATACCGTAATATGTTCCGGCTATCTTCCAAAGCCTCCCTTGAAACTAAAAAGAATTGCAGCATCTCCCACAAAAAGAAGAATCCCACAATAAAATAAAGAGGCAAAGATTCAAGATAGCTGAGAGGATAAAGCACAAGACGCACCGCCACGGAAAGAATCAGCAAAAAGCTCAACAGAGCGACTTGTATCAACGTAAAAGACAGTATTTTCCTCTTAAATAACGTATTGTTTATCTGCATATTATTTTGTTCTATCTCTTATCTGATAAACGAATCAATAAAAAAGTAAACTCCAAGGCCGGCAAGCCACCCCACCATAACCTTGCCGGATATGTGACGGAAATACCACCAAATGGAAACGTTCTCACTTTTCATCAACGCATATCCGGCAGTGGAACCGATGGAAAGCAAACAGCCGCCGATTCCTCCGCTATAAGCTACTAATTGCCAATACTGACCATTCAGCGCGAATGAACGAAGGTATTCCGGATCCATACCGGGAATGCTTTCCGTCATCCCTACCACATCATACATGGATATGCTGGTCAGCACAAGTGCCACGTTATCCAAAAAGGCGGAAATTCCTCCTAATATCAAACTGTATACGTAGATATTATGAATATATTGGTCGCACCATACGGCAACCGTATAGAGTGCCCCCGTCTCTTGAATGGCGGAAATAGCCATGCTTACGCCTATAAAAAATAAAATAGTCTGGATACTCTCTGCCTGCATGAAGCGTGGTGTAGGACGGAAAAAAGGTTGGTCGGATTTGATCAACCGCCGATTGCACAACTCGTTTACGACACTGAAAAGTGCCAATACACACAACGCTCCGACAAAAGGAGGCAACTTGGTCAGATTGTGAAACGTAGGAATAAACCACAGCCCTCCAATTCCCACGAACAGCATCAAAATACGCTGCCAACGCGTCAAAGTCGTATCATCCCCGCGATAGCGGATACGAGGCGTATTAATATCCATCTGTTCCGGCAACTTGCGGGAAATCAAATAAGTGGGAATAGCCACGGCTACAATGGACGGCAAGAACATGGCACCCGAAAAACTGGACGGTGTGACCGCTCCCTTGACCCACAGCATCAAAGTAGACACATCGCCGATTACCGTAAGACAACCTCCGGCATTGGCCGCAATCACAATGACCGCCCCATAATACATGCGGAAACGACTCCCCGGCAACAACTGACGCACGATGGCAAACATCATCAAAGCCGTGGTCAGGTTGTCGAGATTGGCCGACAAGACATAGGTTATGAAAGCCACCATCCACAGAAGACGCTTGCTATTACGGGTCGTAATCCACTCGCTGATGAAATCAAAACAACCGTTCGTATTCAACAAATCGACAATAGACATCGTAGCCAAAAGGTAAAGCACGATCTGACAAATATCCGCTACGTGACCGATAAAAATATAATTGGCAATAAAATTCTTAAGAGAAGTGACGTTAGAGGCATTTCCGCCTAAGAAATCAGCATATTCCTCCGCGTACATCATTTCTACATACTGTTTTCCCGCCACCATGTAGAGTGTCCAAACAATAACTCCGAGAAACATCGCCACAGCGGCTTTATTGATATTGGTGATATGCTCTGTTGCAATAGCACAATATCCCAAGAGCAAAACAATGGCGATTATTACGGTCATGGAAGATAGCTGATAAGAGAGCGACAAACGGGACTCGAACCCGCGACCCTCGGCTTGGGAAGCCAATGCTCTACCAACTGAGCTATTGTCGCAAATCGGATACAAAGGTATATCTTTTCTTGAAAAAAACACTCCATATCCGGATTTCTTATTTACGTATTAATATACTTTAACTTTACTTGCCAGGGCTTTGCATTTATTCCTTAATGCTTCCTGGTCGGCATCCAACTTGTCCCAGCAAACCACCACTCCCATACGGCGCCCTATATGGGCTTCGGGCTTCCCGAAAATACGCAGATAAGTGTTCGTTGCCGCACAGACCTCCTCCTCGCCGGAATACTTCGGTGCTCCGTGGCTTTCCACTTCCGACAGGATGACCGCACTGGCTCCCATTCGTTCTTGTGTAATTTCCGGTATCGGCAAACCTAAAACGGCACGGCAGTGCAATTCGAATTCCGAAAGATTTTGTGTGCCTGCCAAAGTCACCATTCCCGTATCGTGCGGACGAGGACTCAACTCGGAGAATATCACGCCGTCTTTATGGCTCAGGAAGAATTCAACTCCCCAAATCCCCGCACCGGTCAGGGCACGCGTGATTTTCTCTGCCATATCCTGCGCATCTTTCAGCATTTCGGGAGAAATAGCAGCCGGCTGGAAACTTTCACGGTAATCTCCTCCTTTTTGCACGTGACCGATAGGCTGACAGAACAAAGTAGGCCCGTTCTGTTGGGTCACCGTCAGCAGCGTAATTTCACTGTCGAAAGGAATAAACTGCTCTACAATGACTTCTTTCACATCGCCACGTGCCCCCGCGCATGCATACTCCCAGGCGTGTGCCAAATCCGCAGGACTGTCCACCTTGCTCTGCCCGTGTCCGGAAGAACTCATCAAAGGCTTGATGATGCAGGGGAAGCCTATCACATCGGCCGCAGCCTTCAACTCATCGAAAGTTTTGGCATAACGATAATCCGCCGTTTTCAATCCAAGTTCCGTATGAGCCAACTCTCGGATTTCTTTTCGGTTCATGGTGAAATTCACAGCCCGGGCACTCGGTACGACCTGAATGCCCATCTTCTCGCAATCATACAGTTTCTCCGTACGGATGGCTTCTATTTCGGGGACGATAATGTCCGGTTTATGCTTTTCCACCACAGCCATCAACGCATCCCCGTCAAGCATGTGGAAGACCTCGCACTCGTCTGCTACTTGCATAGCCGGTGCATGTGCATACGAATCGCAAGCAATTACATATTGCCCTTTGCGTTGGCACGCAATGACAAACTCTTTTCCTAATTCTCCGGAGCCTAACAATAAAATCTTTTTCGTCATAAGAATATCTTAATTATGTACCGACAACCTATCGTTGTTACTGGTGTTGCTCACGCAAAAGGTCGTTCACCGTTTTCACCGGATTGAACGTACTCAGGGGCACTTCCACAAACACCGTATTCCAATCGCTCATAGCCCCATTCCACAGGCCGGGCAACTCCAAAGCCTTGAGTTCTTTTCCGTTTTTACTTTTATAAGAAATGAATCCCGTATTGCGGTCCACATAATCGGGCAGATTGAACTTGTTTCCTTTATAATCCTTCACTGCACAAACCAAATCTACGGGATTGAAATGCGTCCCGTTCTTGAACATGGCCACATATTCCGGATTCCGGGTATCAATCTGACTGCTTTCAAGAATTTGCAACGAAACCGTCCCGTCGCTATTGTAAGCCAAGAAAGGACCGCCGCCAGGCTCTCCCACATTTTTCACCACGCCGCAGACACGCATCGGACGGTTCAACTTTTTACGCAAATAAATCACGAGTTCCGCATCTTCCAGTTCTTTCACATCCTCACGACGGCAGAAGAGCGTCTGTTGGACGAAGCGGATGATTTCTTCGATATCCGCATGGCTATAGTCCCCACTGTCTAATTTACGCAAATAAGCAAAGGCTTTCTGTTGCAACTCTACCAGAATACCGGCCAGCACCTGCTTGTAAGTAACCGTATCCCCTTTCAAACGATCCGGCACCACATTATCTATATTCTTCACGAAAACGACATCGGCCTGCAAGTCATTCAAATTTTCGATAAGCGCACCGTGCCCGCCGGGGCGGAACAAAAGCTTACCATCCACACGGAACGGTTCATTGTCCATCGTGGCCGCCAAAGTATCCGTGGCCGGTTTCTGTTCGGAGAATGTGACATGGAACGTCACCCCGTATGCTCTTTCATACATCGGAAGCTTTTCTTCCACCAATGCCTTGAACAAAGCTTTGTGCTCCGCACTCACCGTAAAATGAACTTCAGCCTTTCCTTTGCTGGCAGCATACAAAGCCGCTTCTACCAAATGTTCCTCCAACGGAGCGCGCGAACCGTTCTCATATCGGTGAAACGTAAGCAATCCTTTAGGCAACTGGCCGTAATTCAAACCTTCCGGACGAAGCATGTTCGCCACAACCTTTTTATATTGGCCGGATGCCACCAAACCGTCAATCCCGCGACCTTCATTTTTCATGCAAACCGCATCCAATTCATCGTAGAATGCAAAATCACGAATCGCCGCAAAAAAAGTTTTTTCGAAATCAGTGGTCGGCACATCGTATTCCGCATCCAGAAATTCAAACATATTCTTAAACATACGGCTGGCTGCCCCCGAAGCCGGAACAAACTTGCTTATCGCTTTTCCTTCTTCCTTATAAGCCTTCCACACTTCCTCATAATGCCTGCATTCTTCTGCCGAAGGAGCCAAAATACCATGAGCCAACGAAGCGGTCGCTTTCAACTTCAAAAATGGAAATCCTTTCTTAAAAGTCTGCAACTGAGCCTCTATTTGCTCTTCCGTAATCCCCTTTCCGGCCAATAAGACCTTGTCTTCTGCTGTCAACATATTATATAATCGTTTTAAACCTTCCCTAAAAAACATTCAAATATAGGCTTTTTTAAGCAAACGGGTAAACGTTTCAGCAAAAAAGTACTACCTTTGAAGAAAAATAGCGGATTATGGAACAGAATGCTTTTTTCTCCGCACAAGAAAAAGTGCGACTTGCACAGCTATATAGGGAGCTTCTCAAACTTTCCGGCAATATACTTTATCCTGACGACTGCAAAAAGTTGAAAACTTATTTGCTTGAGGCGGCACGCCGTAACCTTATTCAAAGAAACGTGTTCGGCATGAACCCTATCCTCAATGACATGGAAACAGCCTTAATCGTAGCCTCTGAAATCGGACTGACGCGCGGAGCCATTCTTGGTATCATGGTACATACTTGCGTACGTTGCGGCTACTGCACGCCGGAAGATGTGGAAAGAGAATTCGGAGTGGATGTGGCCGGTATCATCAAGGGCCTGAACCGCATTTTGGAACTGTATGAGAAGAATCCAAGCGTAGAAAGCGAGAACTTCAGAAGCTTATTGCTCTCTTTTGCCGAAGACATGCGTGTGGTTCTCATTATGATAGCCAACCGCGTGAACATCATGCGCAAAATCAAAGACACGGAAAACGAGGAAGCCCGGCGCAAGGTGTCGGAAGAGGCTGCTTACTTATACGCCCCGTTGGCTCACAAATTGGGGTTATACCGCCTGAAAAGCGAACTGGAAGACTTGTCGCTGAAATACCTGGAGCACGATGCCTACTATTTAATTAAAGAAAAACTGAACGCCACTAAAAAATCACGTGACGAATATATCGAAAAGTTCATCCGACCTATCGACGAAAAGTTGAAGAAGGCCGGTCTGAAATTCCACATGAAAGGGCGTACCAAAAGCATACACTCCATCTGGCAGAAGATGAAGAAGCAGCATTGCGGAGTGGAAGGCATTTACGACTTGTTTGCCATCCGCATCATTCTGGATTCCGCCCTCGAAAAAGAAAAGATGGAATGTTGGCAGGTTTATTCCATCATCACGGACATGTATCAGCCCAACCCCAAACGGTTGAGGGATTGGTTGTCCATCCCCAAAAGCAACGGTTACGAAAGCTTGCATATCACGGTCCTCGGGCCGGAGAACAAATGGGTGGAAGTGCAAATCCGAACCGAACGAATGGACGAAATAGCCGAACGAGGATTGGCCGCGCATTGGAGATACAAAGGTATTAAAGGCGGAGAAAGCGGAGTGGACGAATGGCTTAACAACATACGCAGCGCGTTGGAGAACAACGACGACCTCCAACTCATGGACCAGTTCAAAATGGATCTGTATGAAGATGAAGTTTTCGTGTTCACCCCGAAGGGGGACCTGTTCAAGTTTCCCAAAGGTGCCACTGTACTGGATTTTGCCTATACCATCCACACCAATGTGGGCGACCATTGTATCGGTGCCAAAATCAACGAAAAGAATGCCCCACTCCGCCAAAAACTGAACAGCGGCGACCAAGTGGAAATCCTGACCGCCAACAACCAGTCGCCCAAACAGGATTGGCTGAATTTCGTCGTAACAGGAAAGGCACGGGCCAAAATCCGTCAGGCTCTCAAAGAAATGCAAGCCAAGCAAGGGGCTTTTGCCAAAGAGTTATTGGAACGCAAATTCAAAAACCGGAAGATAGAATACGACGAGCCGACCATGATGCACGTCATCAAAAAGCTCGGATTCAAAGTCGTGACGGACTTTTATAAAAGTCTGGCCGACGAAACGACGGACATCAACGAAGTGCTCGACTTATACACTGAACAACAAAAAATAGAGGCCGGGCTGGCAGAACACACTCCGGCTCCCAGTGCAGAGAACTATAATATCCCGTCGGAGGCCGAACTCAAGGCTAAAACGAACGACGATGTGTTGGTCATAGACCAAAACTTAAAGGGACTGGATTTCTCTTTGGCCAAATGTTGCCAACCGATATACGGGGACGATGTGTTCGGCTTCGTCACAGTGAACGGCGGCATTAAAATACATCGTCAAGACTGCCCTAACGCCCAAGAACTCCGTAAGCGGTTCGGATACCGTATCGTCAAAGCCCGATGGGCCGGCAAACGAGGCAGCCAATACCCTATCACGCTCAAGGTCATCGGCAACGACGATTTGGGCATCGTAAACAACATCACGTCCATCATCAGCAAGGAGGAGAAGATTTCATTACGAAGTATCAGCATCGACTCCCACGACGGCCTGTTCTCCGGCACACTGACCGTCATGCTCGATGACACAAGTAAACTGCAACTGTTGGAAAAGAAATTGAAAACCATAAAAGGTGTGAAACAAGTGTCCCGCAACTAAAGCGGACACTTGTTTCACACCTTATCTTTACCCCTCAATCTCGGCCAACTCCAACCAACGCATGGACTTTTCGTCCAATTCGTCGTTGAGGAGGGACAGGCGCTTGGACTTATCCGTCAATTCTTCTACAGACAGTGCCCCGCTACACAAAGCTTCCTCTATGTTTTTCTTTTCCGACTCGAGTGAGGCGATATCTAGCTCCAACAGTTCCATCTCCCGACGTTCCTTAAACGTCATTTTACGCTTTTGTTCTCCATGAGCCGAACGGGAAGTCTTTTGTACCGGCGGCTCTTTTGTTTTCGAGGACAGGTCTTTTTGTTGTTCGCGCTCAAACTTTTGTTTTTCTTCCTGCCATTCCCGATACTGCGTGTAGTTGCCCGGAAAGTCACGCACATCGCCCTGCCCCTGAAATACCAAAAGATGATCCACCACCTTGTCCATAAAATAACGGTCGTGACTCACCACAATCACGCAACCTTTGAAATTCCGCAAATATTCCTCCAACACCTGCAACGTGACAATGTCCAAATCGTTGGTAGGCTCGTCCAACACCAGGAAGTTCGGATTCTGCATCAACACGGTGCAAAGATACAGGCGGCGGCGCTCTCCTCCGCTCAATTTATACACGTAGTTTTGCTGGTCTTTGGGCGAAAACATGAAATGCTGCAAAAATTGCATGGCCGACAGATGCCGTCCTCCCCCAAGGTCGATATATTCGGCAATGCTCCTCACCGCGTCGATGACTTTCATTTGTTCGTTGAAAACCATCCCGTCTTGCGAATAATACCCGAACTTCACTGTCTCGCCCACAACGACCCGTCCGCTGTCCGGCTTCACCAAACCCAGCAGAATCTTGATGAAGGTAGACTTGCCGGTGCCGTTATTCCCTACGATACCCATTTTCTCATACCGCGAGAAAGTATAAAAGAAATCTTTCAGGATGACTTTATCCGGTCCGTAACTTTTGCTAATGTAGTCGGCCTCGAAGATTTTGCTACCGATATAAGACGATTTCACCTCCAACGACACGCTCTGTTCCACCGTTTTACGTTTTGCCACTTTCTCCAGTTCGTAAAACGCTTCCTCACGATAACGCGCCTTATGCCCTCGGGCGCAAGGCATGCGGCGCATCCAGTCCAATTCCGTACGATAAAGGTTGTTGGCACGCGCCACCTCGGCATTCGATGCGTCGATACGTTCCTGACGTTTCTGCAAATAATAGCTATAGTTCCCTTTGTAAGTATATACGGTACAGTCGTCCAGTTCCAATATGACGGAACAAACCCGATCCAGAAAATAACGGTCGTGTGTCACCATCAGCAGACTCAACTTGGAACGTTTCAGATAACCTTCAAGCCACTCTATCATTTCCAAGTCAAGATGATTGGTCGGCTCGTCCAGAATCAGCAAATCCGGTTCGGTAATCAGCACATTGGCCAAGGCCACCCGTTTAAGTTGCCCGCCCGACAGCGTGGAAATCTTCTGATTGAAAGAATGGATTTTCAACTGCGACAGAATTTGCTTCGCCCGGTTCTCGTAGTCCCAGGCTTTTTCCCTCTCCATCCGGTCGAGAATCTCTTCCAAACGAGGGTTTCCGGGCGTATTCATACAATTTTCATATTCCCGTATCAAATTGGTCACGGCATTGCCATGGCTGAAACAAGCCTCGATGACCGTCAAATCAGGCGGATAAGAAGGCGCCTGTTCCAGATAGCCCACATTCAAGTCGCGGCGGAACACCACGCTTCCTTCGTCATATCCGTCTTTTCCTCCTATTATATTTAATAAAGTCGACTTACCGGTTCCGTTCTTGGCAATCAAACCTACCCGTTGCCCTTCGGCAATGCCGAAAGAAATATGTTCGAACAACACGCGGTCACCTATACGCTTGGTCAAACCGTCTACCTGTAAATAAGGATTCACTAAAGCCATATTCCATCCATACAAATTGCCCGCGAATATAACGATTAATTATGAAACCCGCAAAAAGAAACTTCAAAGTGGAAAACTTTCTGTTTTCAGTGAAAAAAAATGGGAAAGATGCGTGTTTTATAGAAATTATTCATTACTTTTGCACCAACAAAATGCAAGATGACTGTAATCACACAGTATTCTTTCTTTAATCACAACAAAGAAAATCCAATCAAAAGAATCCTACTTTTATTCTACAGATGAACTCTGTACAATACAAGAAAAGTACAACACATACTTACATATGCATAAGAAAAGTGAATTAGAAGCCATGTCTCAGGAAGAACTGATAGACATAGCAAAGAATTTAGGAATCCCCTCACCTAATGAAGGAGACCGTATGGGGCTGATCTATCAAATCATAGACGAAGAGTCCATATTGTCCGCCTCACAAAAAGCCACTACAACAAAAACACCGCGCAAACGCGTCAGAGTGAGCAAGAAAGAAACCGACCGCGTATATAGTGCCTCACAAGGCAACGGCGAGAACTTCGATATGAAGAAAAAGGAAGCCGCCCGCGATAATAAAGAAGAGGCAACGGAACTGAAAAATGAAAAAACAACTCCCGTAATCAGTCCCGAATTGGCAGACCTGCCGGTGGAAGCCATCGTGGAAAAAGAAATATCTGACAATACAATAGAAAACAATGCAGAAGCTATTGCCGCCCCAGCTCCCAAAAAGAGAGGACGGAAATCAAAAGCCGAAAAAGCGGCATTGGAAGCTGCTGCAAAATTAGCAGAGGAACAAGCCACTGTTTTGTCGGACGAAGCAAAGCAGCTTCCGGTTATGGACGAACCTATCACCGACGTTCCGTTGGAAATCTTGCAGGACATTCCGGCTCAGCCCACGGAAACAATTGACGATGCGACAGAAACCGAGGTTCCGGAAATCACGGAAAAAGCGGAATCTGTGGCACCTTCTACAGAAAATTTCTTCTCTGCAGACGAAAATGATTTCGTCGTGGTGGAAGACATCCCCATCATCCCGACAGAACCGGCCATGGATGAAACGTATATGACTTACCCCAGCCAACAACCGGACATTACATCTCACGGACTTCCCGATACCTATTCGTACGAAGCGGCAGAAAACGCCCCGGAAAAGGAAACAGCACTTCCTAAAGGCACTGAACCGGCATACGATTTCGGAGACATTCTGACGGGTGAAGGAGTTTTGGAAATCATGCAGGACGGATACGGCTTCCTGCGCTCCAGCGACTATAATTACCTGTCTTCTCCGGACGACATCTACGTAAGCACTTCACAAATCAAATTGTTCGGCCTTAAAACCGGTGATGTGGTAGAAGGCCCCGTACGTCCTCCGAAACCCGGCGAAAAGTATTTCCCGCTCATCCGAGTGACAAAAATCAACGGTTGTGCTCCCAGCGACGTGAGAGACCGAGTGCCTTTCGAACATCTCACTCCGCTTTTCCCCGACGAAAAGTTCAAACTTTGTAAAGGACATAACGACAATCTTTCTACACGTATCGTAGACTTGTTTGCCCCCATCGGTAAAGGACAACGCGCCTTATTGGTGGCACAACCTAAAACGGGTAAGACCATCCTGATGAAGGATATTGCCAACGCTATCGCCGCCAACCACCCGGAAGCGTACCTCATCATGCTGTTGATTGACGAACGTCCGGAAGAAGTAACGGACATGGCACGCACCGTCAACGCCGAAGTCATAGCCTCCACGTTCGACGAACCGGCGGAACGCCACGTGAAGATAGCCGGCATCGTACTGGAAAAAGCCAAAAGAATGGTAGAATGCGGACACGACGTGGTCATCTTCCTCGACTCCATCACGCGACTGGCACGCGCTTACAATACGGTTTCTCCCGCCAGCGGAAAGGTTCTCTCCGGAGGTGTGGATGCCAACGCACTGCACAAGCCGAAACGTTTCTTCGGAGCAGCCCGTAACATCGAAAACGGCGGTTCGCTGACCATTATAGCCACCGCACTGATAGACACCGGTAGTAAAATGGACGAAGTCATCTTCGAGGAGTTTAAGGGTACGGGAAATATGGAGCTCCAGCTCGACCGTTCGCTGAGCAACAAGCGTATCTTCCCGGCTGTCAACATCGTAGCTTCGAGCACAAGACGCGACGATCTGTTGCATGACAAACAGACCCTGGATCGCATGTGGGTACTGCGCAAGATTCTTGCGGACATGAACCCGATAGAAGCCATGACGTTCTTGAAAGACCGGATTGAACCGACTAAGAACAACGAAGAGTTCCTGATGAGCATGAATTCATAAAGCCTGAATCCTCGCACGAGGTCTATATCCGGCTTACAAATATAAGCGTTCCATCGTCTCCTTCTTTTCCGAAGACGATGGAACGCTTCTTATAAAATTCCAGTCCACAAAAGTTCTTAGATATTGAAAGGACTGTCAACGTTTCGACCTCAAGCGGTATTGCAGGGGCGACATGTGTTTCAAACGCTTGAAAAAACGTCCGAAATAAGACTGGTCAGGGAATCCGAGACTGACACTGATATCCTGTATGCTCGAATTGTTTTTATCCAATAACTTCATGGCCTCGTGCATAAGGGTTTCGTCGATAATCTGTTTGGGCGTACGTCCGATCATCCCTTTCGAGACCTGAGTAAGATATTTGGATGAAATACAAAGTTTACCGGCATAAAACTGCACTTCGTGCTCACGCGTCAGATGTTCATGAAGTAACTCCATAAAGTTCCGGAACAACTCCCGGGAGCGGGAAGAGTCCAAAGACAAATTCTCCAGACGTGCAGCCCCACACATTTCGTAAGCCCCATACACCAGACCATTCACTAAACTCAGTACTAATTCACGCGTGTATCCCCTGCCGTAATCCGCAACCGCAAAACGAAACAATTCCCGAAAATGCTCCACCAGTTTCCGGTTTTCCGTATCCACCCCCCAAATCACTTGTGTAAACAAAAGTAATAGAAAACGAGGCTCCATACGTTCCGTACTGTCCCGAAGCATAGAAGGCGGAAAAGCCATCAACGAAACTGAAAAATCCGTCGTGGAACGCAACTTCTTCAGCGGTAACTCAGGCCGCATGAAAAGTATCTGGTTCCGCTCCAAAGTATACTCATTTTCCCCTACGAAAACAGAAGCCTTCCCTCTCTCCACCATTACAAGTAAACACTTGTCTAAAGTCACCCCACTCTCTACCGTCCAATTCAAGGAAGTCCTAAAATAAAAACACTCCTGCGCCAACAACGAACGTATGTTTTCTTCCATAAAGAGATTATTTCGTTAATAGAAATCAAAATTAAGTAGAATATTCCTAAAATGCAAGGTTACTTCCCAAAATGAACAAAACAAAGGTACTTTTAACAAGCGTATACTCGCACAGTTTGTGTATTTTTGCACCGTTTTTGAGATTATTATTTTATTTATTAATTATGAATAGAGGTATTAAGACTGTTGCAACGACAGCATTTTGTTGCTTAGTTGCGTTAACTGGTTGCAATAAGCAACAACAAGCAATGGACACGGGTTCTTACAAGACAATGACCGTAAAAACCGACTCCATAGTATTACAATCACTTTACAGTGCAAGAATTGAAGGACGTCAGGATGTAGAGATATATCCGCAAGTCAGTGGAACGCTCCAACGTCTGTGCGTGCAAGAAGGCGACCGTGTCAAGAAAGGACAAACGTTATTTATCATCGACCAGGTGCCTTACCAGGCGGCCTTGAACACGGCCGAAGCCAACCTGAAAGCAGCAGAAGCAGCAGAAGCTACAGCCGATTTGACATTCAAGAGCACCAAGCGCCTGTTCGATCAGAAAGTCGTTTCCGATTTCGATTTACAGAAAGCTCAAAATAGCTTATTGAGTGCAAAAGCATCCGTAGCTCAAATGAAAGCACAAGTTGTAAATGCAAGAAACAACTTGTCTTATACCGTAGTAAAAAGCCCGGCCGACGGTGTGGTAGGCCAGCTTCCTTACCGTCAGGGCGCATTGGTCAGCAGTTCTATCCCGCAGCCTTTGACCACCGTCTCCGACAACAGCGAGCTGTATGTTTACTTCTCCGTCAACGAAGACGACTTGCTCAACATGACCCGTCAATACGGTTCGTTGGAAGAGGCAGCCAAAAAGATGCCGGCCGTGAAATTGATTCTGAACGACGGTAGCGTCCTGCCGGACAGCGGTCGCGTTGAATCCATCAGCGGAGTAATCAACACCAGCACAGGTACGGCCCAGGTTCGTGCTACATTCCCCAATGCTTCTCACCTGTTACACAGTGGAGCCAACGGTAATGTAGAAGTACCGGTATATTACAAGGACGTGATTGTCATCCCGCAGGCCGCTACATTCGAACTTCAGGACAAGGTCTTGGTCTATAAGGTCGTAGACGGAAAAGCCCAAAGTGCGAACATCGAAGTGGCTCCCAACAACAATGGTACGGAATACATTGTAACCCAAGGTTTGAACGTGGGCGATGTCATCATTGCCGAAGGTGCCGGTCTGGTACGCGAAGGTACACCTGTGGGTACAGCACAAGGTGCACAAAATCATGGTAAATAGTGAATTCTAAATTAAGTAAAAACAATGAAAGGTAACATATTTATAAAACGCCCGGTGATGGCTTTCTCCATCTCCATCCTCATTCTTATCGTAGGATTTATTTCACTGGGCACCCTGCCGATTGAGCAGTACCCGGACATTGCTCCTCCGACCGTACGTGTCTCGGCCACCTACACGGGAGCCAGCGCAGACGCTGTGATGAAGAGTGTGATCCAACCTCTGGAAGAGGCAATCAATGGTGTGGAAAACATGACTTACATGCAGTCTACTGCCACGAACTCCGGTTCTGCCGATATATCTATTTACTTCAAACAAGGGACAGACCCCGACATGGCTGCGGTGAACGTTCAAAACCGTGTAAGCAAGGCTCAAGGTTTGTTACCGGTAGAAGTAACGCAAATCGGTGTGACGACCACCAAACGACAAACCAGTTTCTTGCAAATCGGTTCGTTGTACAGCCCTAACAACCGTTATGACAAGACATTCATTGCCAACTACCTTGACATCAACGTAGTGCCCCGTATCAAACGTGTAGAGGGTGTGGGAGACGTGATGGCCATGGGTGACACGTACAGTATGCGTATTTGGCTGAAGCCGGATGTCATGGCGCAATACGGCCTTGTCCCCACCGATATTACCTCTGCCTTGGGCGAACAGAACTTGGAATCTCCAACCGGTTCATTGGGTGAGAACTCAACGAATACGTTCCAGTTCACCATGAAATATAAGGGACGTCTGACCGATATCAGTCAATTCGAAGATATCGTAGTCCGTTCTTTACCCGACGGCAATATCTTACGCGTAAAAGACGTGGCTCGTGTAGAACTCGGCACTCAGTCATACGCTTTCGACAGTAACGTAGACGGGCATCCGAGCTGTACCTTTATGGTGTTCCAGGTTGCCGGTTCAAACGCCACGGAGGTAAATGCGGAAATCTCCAAATTGTTGTCTGAGATTAACGAAGAACTTCCTGAAGGTCTGGAATTCATGACAATGATGAGTTCCAATGACTTCTTGTTTGCTTCTATCCATGAAGTGGTTGAGACATTGGTAATCGCCATCATCCTCGTTATTTTGGTGGTATATTTCTTCTTGCAGGACTTCAAGAGTACGCTGATTCCGTCCATTTCCATCATCGTTTCATTGGTGGGAACCTTTGCGGCCATGCAAATTGCAGGTTTCAGTATTAACATCCTGACACTATTCGCACTCGTGTTGGTTATCGGTACGGTGGTGGACGACTCCATTGTGGTGGTCGAAGCCGTACAATCCAAATTCGATGTCGGATACACATCGCCCTATCTGGCCACCAAAGATGCATTGTCTGATGTTACCATGGCCGTTATCACTTGTACCCTTGTGTTCATGGCTGTGTTTATCCCTGTGACCTTCATGGGCGGTACGTCCGGCATCTTCTACACTCAATTCGGTGTGACCATGGCCGTAGCCGTAGGTATTTCATGTCTGAATGCCTTGACGTTGTGTCCGGCGCTATGTGCTATGTGGATGCGTCCTGCGAGCGGAAAGAAAGGCAAAAGAAGCATTAACGGTATCGTAAAAGCCGCCTACAATGCTTCGTTCAATGCCATGATGAGCAAATATAAGAATGGAGTCATGTTCTTCATTCATCATCGTTGGATTTCATGGGGCTCGCTTGTTGTTTCATGCGTGCTGTTAGTGTACTTTATGAAGACGACCAAAACGGCATTGGTTCCTCAGGAAGACCAGGGTACGATGATGGTCAATGTCAGCATGTCGCCGGGTAGCAGTTTGGCTACTACCAACAAGACAATGGCCAAGATAGAAAACATCATCAAGCAAATTCCGGAAGTAGACCATTATTCAAAGATTTCCGGTTACGGCTTCATCGCCGGTCAAGGTACGTCTTACGGTTCTTTCATCATTCGTTTGAAAGACTGGAACGAACGTACAGGCAAGGGACAGGATGCCACTTCCGTCATGAATAAACTGAACTTCATGCTGCAAAGCATCAAAGAGGCACAATCCTTCACGTTCCAGCCGGGTATGATTCCGGGATACGGTATGGGTAACAGTATCGAATTGCAGCTCCAAGACCGCGTGGGCGGCGACCTGACTTCATTCTATCAGAATACCATGAAGTTCATCGGTGCATTGAACCAACGCCCTGAAGTAGCCATGGCATATACGACCTTCAACCCGAACTTCCCCCAATATGCTATCGACATAGATGCGGCAAAATGCAAACGCGCAGGAATCTCTCCGTCTGAAGTGTTAAGCGTATTAGGCGGTTATTGTGGTGGTATTTATGCATCCAACTTCAACTTGTTCTCTAAGGTATACCGTATCATGATTCAGGCTGACCCGAAATATCGTTTGGATGAAAAATCGCTGAACAACATCTTTGTACGGGTGAACGGCGAAATGGCTCCTATCAGCCAATTCCTCAGTGTCAAGAAGACCATGGGACCTGAAGTCACCAACCGGTTCAACCTGTTCGATGCCATTGCCTGCAACGTAAACCCGGCTCCGGGTTATTCTTCGGGCCAGACCATGCAAGCCATTGAAGAAGTATTCGCACAGACCATGCCCAACCGTTATAATTATGAATACGGCGGCATCTCACGTGAAGAGAAAGAAACAGCCGGTTCCAACGACACGGTCTTCATCTACGTGTTCTGTATCGTGCTGATTTTCTTAATTCTGTCGTGTCTGTACGAAAGTTTCTTAGTTCCGATGGCCGTTATCCTCTCCGTACCGTGCGGTTTGATGGGTTCGTTCCTCTTCGCATGGCTTTTCGGTCTGGAAAACAACATCTATCTGCAAACCGGTGTGATTATGTTGATTGGTCTGTTGGCTAAGACAGCTATCCTTATCACAGAGTATGCCACGGAACGTCGCCGAAAGGGAATGGGCATTATCGAAGCAGCCTACTCTGCAGCCCAAGTACGTTTCCGCCCGATTTTGATGACGGTGTTGACCATGATCTTCGGTATGTTGCCTTTGATGTTCGCCACAGGTGCCGGAGCCAACGGTAACAGTTCTCTGGGTACGGGTGTTGTCGGCGGTATGTTAATCGGTACTTTGGCGCTACTCTTCATTACTCCTGTATTCTTTATCGTATTCCAATACTTGCAAGAAAAGGTTCGTCCGCCTTTGCATGAAGAAGCAGACGCCCAAGTATTAGCAGAACGCCAAAAGAGTTTAGAAGAACGCAGTGCATTTAAAAGCGAAAAAGACGAACAATGAAAAAGATAATTATGACCATGACCACGGCTGCTCTGTTGAGCAGTTGCGGTCTATACAAAAGCTACGAACGCCCGGCCGACATTCAGACTGACGGTCTGTACCGCAGCGACAACACTCAAAGCGGCGACTCATTGGGCTTAGCCTCATTCGCATGGAGAGAAATCTTCACGGATCCCCAACTGCAGACTCTGATTGAAAGAGGGTTGGCACAAAACACGAACTTACGTAGTGCCCAACTGCAAATCGAACAGTCCGAAGCCTCGCTGAAGGCTGCCAAATGGGCTTATATCCCCAGTCTCGCTTTCGCTCCGCAAGGTTCGTTGGCCGGTGTGGATTGGGGAAAAGCCACACAAACTTATACCATTCCGGTATCAGCCTCTTGGCAAATAGACATCTTCGGAAGCCTGCACAATGCCAAAAAGCGTGCACAAGCCCAACTTGAAAACAGCCAGGCTTACAAACAGGCCGTACAGTCTCAGTTGATTGCGGCAATCGCCAACTATTACTACTCGCTGGCCATGCTGAAAGACCAGTTAGCCGTCAGTCAGGAAACGGAAAAACTGTGGAAGGAGAACGTCGAAACCACCCGTGCCTTGATGAATGCCGGTCAAAGCAACATGGCAGCCGTGTCGCAGACTGAAGCCAACTACTATAGCATTTGCACGCAAATCACGGACTTGAAACAGCAAATCAGTGATTTGGAAAATGAGTTCTCTGCCCTGTTGGGTGAAGCTCCGCAAAAGTATGCCATCGGCTCTATGAACAATTGGAAGGTTCCGGCCCGCATGTCGGCCGGTATTCCGGCTGCCGCACTGGCCAACCGTCCGGACGTGAAGCAGGCTGAAACCCAGTTGGCCGTAGCATATTACGCCACCAACGAATCGCGTGCCGCTTTCTACCCGGGCTTGAACTTAAGCGGTGCTATAGGCTGGACGAACGACCTCGGTACCCTACCGGTCAATCCGGGCAAATGGATATGGAATGCCATGGCGTCGCTGACACAACCCATTTTCCAGAACGGAAAGTTGCGTGCACAATATAAAATCTCAAAAGCACAGCAGGAACAGGCCAAGCTTTCATTCCAACAGACTTTATTGGATGCCGGAACGGAAGTCAATGCAGCCTTGACCAAAATACAGGCCACAGGAGAAAAAGACGGTTTGTACACCAAACAGATCGCTTCTTTGGAAACGGCTGTAAAAAGCACGCAAGCATTGATGATGAACTCGTCGACCAACTACCTGCAGGTGTTGACAGCCCAACAGACTTTGCTGACGGCACAGATGTCGCAAATCAGCAATAAATTCAGCCAAATACAGGCTGCCATCGAGCTGTATCAGGCTTTGGGCGGAGGCTACGACGAATAAAGTAACTACCTCTTTTTATAAACCAAGCGAAGACGGCTTCCGGCAAATTGTCCGGAGGCCGTCTTCCTTTCCACATGTATCCCGCCCATCCAAGGCATACGGCAGAAGCCACGGGACGGAGATGTCCGCACAAAGACGCAGGCTTTCATCTTGTCAACAGAATTCCGTATTTTACCATCTTCCTGACAGAAAAAAGCCGGATTCCCCAACCCACACTTTCGCATACGACATCCATTCAGGAAGGATTCAGGGCTATTTTGAATACACTTATTTGCCATTCTGGCGGAAACTTGAACCAAATTAAGCAAAATTAAGAATCAATCTCAGCCAAACTTTTTTTCATTTGGAGCAAAATAACATTTTTTTCTCCTCTTATTGTTCAGACGACATCCTCAAACGGCCATGAACGGCAACCGAAAACGGGGTAACGATATGACGCAGACGGCCGTTTTTCTTCTATTCGATGCTTCTCCGCCTTCAAAACCCCGATGTCAAATGGTCTGGCCAACCCATCTTTGTACTTACAACTTCTCCCCCAACGAACGCCGACCGCACTTTCCCACCCGACATAATGGAAGCCTCGTCCACCCTATCGCTTCCAAATCGTTTTCTTCCCACCGCGTGAGAATCGCATATTTCTGTAAACCGTCGCATCCACGTGCAAATAAACGATTCCTGCAGGACATGGAATGACATTCTGACAATCTGTCCGGCTCCTTTTGCAATACCCCGCACGGTTCAAGGAAGCACAAAAAATCCCGATAGCCTCTTGCTATCGGGATTACTGTATACTTCCACCGTTCCTGTCAGAAAGGCAGGTCGTCTTTAGAATCTCCTGCCGAAAAATCAACAGGCGCCGCATCCGAAACCGGAGGGAAAGGCACCGGTCCTGCGGGAGATTCGGCCGGAGCTGTCGCACGCTCCACTTTCCAAGCACGAATACTATTGTACCACCGGCCATTATATTCACGCGCATCTATATCGAAAGACACGGTAAGCTGGTCGCCGATCTTAATGGCGAACTGTGCAATCTTATCTGCGCCGAAAACGTCAAAACACATTTTTCTGGGATATTGCTCCTGAGTTTCCAACACATATTCCTGTACTTTCCACTCCGAACCGGTACGCTGAGAAACGCCACCCCGCTCAGGTAACACAGCAATAATTTTTCCTGTAATTTCCATATTTCTACATTAACTGTTTAGTGATGCGAAATTACAACTTATTTTCTACTTTCTCGAATTTTAAATTATTTTTTTTGTTCCGTTCTACTTAAATATGTAAATTTGCTGAATATAATTCTAAAAATACCACATTATGAGATTTATCGTATCAAGCTCTGCACTTTTCAATCGCTTGCAGACGATTGGACGCGTCATAAATTCAAAGAATACGCTCCCTATCTTGGATTGTTTCTTATTTGAAATCCAAGATAATATACTCACCATTACGGCCTCGGACAGCGAAACGACGCTAATCACCAACCTGGAACTTGTGGAAAGCGATGCCAATGCCCGTTTCTGCATCAACGCCAAAACCATCCAGGACTCCATGAAAGAAATTGCGGAACAGCCTCTTTCTTTCGATATCAATCCGGACAACATGGAAATCACGGCCAACTACCAGAACGGACGTTTCAATATCGTGGGACAAAGTGCCGACGAATACCCGGAAATGAACCTCCCGCAGGAGGACATGAATGCCCTCATCATACCGGCCGAAACGATGCTCAACGGCATAAACCGTTGCTTGTTCGCCACGGCCGACGACGAATTGCGTCCGGTGATGAACGGGGTATATTTCGACATCCAAGCCGACAACCTGACTTTTGTCTCTACCGACGGGCACAAATTGGTACGCAACAGAAACTACGGTATCAAAGACCATCAGCCCGCAGCCTTTATCCTTCCCAAGAAGCCGGCTACGATTCTGAAAAACCTCTTACCGAAGGAATCGGACGACGTCACGTTGAAGTTCAATGAGCGTAATGCTTACATTACCATGGAATCTTCCCGACTCATCTGCCGGCTTATCGAAGGACGCTATCCGAACTATAACTCTGTCATTCCGCAAAACAACCCCTACCGGGTTACGGTGGACCGCCTTACTTTGCTGAGCGCCCTGAAACGCGTATTGATATTCTCCAACCAAAGCAGCGCTTTGATCAAGTTGCATCTGGAAAGCAATCAGTTGGTAGTCTCCGGACAAGACATAGACTACTCCACCTCGGCCGAGGAACGCGTGCCCTGCGAATACGGAGACTCTCCGATGAATATCGGTTTCAAGGGTACGTTCCTCATCGACATACTGAACAACATGGGGGGAGAAAACGTCATCATCGAGCTGGCCGACCCGAGCCGGGCCGGAGTAATCGTCCCGGCAGAGCAGGAAGAAAACGAAGACCTGCTGATGCTGCTGATGCCTATGATGCTGAACGACTAAAAGAATAAAAATGAAATTAAATCTGAACAATCCCGTCGTTTTCTTCGATCTGGAAACCACGGGAATCAATATCACCACCGACCGTATCGTAGAATTATGCTACATCAAAGTGTACCCTAACGGCAATGAAGAGTCCAAAAGCATGCGAATCAATCCGGAGATGCACATTCCGGAAAGTTCTTCGGCCATTCACGGTATCTATGATGAAGACGTGGCAGACTGTCCTACGTTCAAGCAAGTAGCCCGGGAACTGGCCAATACCATCAAGGGTTGCGACTTCGCCGGATTCAATTCCAACCGTTTCGACGTACCGATGCTGGTCGAAGAATTCCTGCGGGCGGGCATAGACATCGACATCCGCAAGCGTAAATTCATCGACGTACAAAACATTTATCATAAGCTCGAACGCCGGACGTTGAGTGCCGCATACAAATTCTATTGCGGAAAGGATTTGGAAAATGCCCACTCTGCTTTGGCCGACACACGAGCTACATACGAAGTCCTGATGGCACAACTGGACCACTATCCTGAAGACTTGAAAAACGACGTGGCATTCCTGTCCGATTTTTCCCGGATGACGGATAACGTGGATTTTGCCGGACGCATGGTTTATGATGAAAATCGTGATGTCGTGTTCAACTTCGGCAAATACAAAGGAAAAAAAGTCACCGACGTGTTACGTACGGATCCCGGATATTACAGTTGGATTCTGCAAGGTGACTTCGCACGCAACACCAAGCAGATTTTAACCCAGATACGTTTGGATATGAACAAGGCATAAACCGGCATGGAAACATTAAGAGGCAAGAAAATCGTATTGGGAATCACGGGAAGCATCGCGGCTTACAAAGCCTGCTATCTCATCCGGGGATTGATTAAAAGGGGAGCTGAAGTGCAAGTGGTCATCACTCCGGCGGGCAAAGAATTTATCACGCCCGTCACCCTCTCCGCACTAACCAGCAAACCAGTGGTCAGCGAATTCTTTTCCGGACGCGACGGGAGTTGGCACAGCCATGTCGCACTCGGGCTTTGGGCCGATGCCATGGTGATTGCACCGGCTACGGCCTCGTCTATCGGCAAGATGGCCCACGGCATAGCCGACAACATGCTCATCACGACCTACCTGTCCATGAAAGCTCCCGTTTTCGTAGCTCCGGCAATGGATTTGGACATGTTCGCCCATCCCTCCACACAGCAAAACCTCGAACGCCTCCGCAGCTATGGCAACCACATCATTGAGCCTGCCAGCGGGGAATTGGCCAGTCATTTGGAGGGCAAAGGACGCATGGAGGAACCTGAAAATATTATCAAGGTTCTGGAAGACTACTTTTCCGGCAGACAAGACTTGCAGGGGAAAAGAATCCTGATTACAGCAGGCCCCACGTATGAAAAGATAGACCCCGTAAGGTTTATCGGCAACTATTCATCGGGCAAGATGGGAATCGCCTTAGCCGAGACTTGTGCCCGACGCGGCGCGAAAGTCATGTTGGTTTGCGGTCCGACGTCTCTCGGCACCACGCAGGCGGGCATCCGGCGAATCGACGTGGAATCGGCCGAAGACATGTTCCGCGAGGCCACGGCACATTTCCCGGAATCGGATGCTGCCATCTTATGTGCAGCCGTGGCCGACTTCACGCCTGCGCAAGCTTCCGACCGCAAAATCAAACGTGAAGCCGATGACCTTGTCCTCCGTCTGAAACCGACACGCGACATAGCCCAAACGCTCGGCCAGATGAAACGTGAGGGACAGAAACTCATAGGCTTTGCCCTCGAAACCCATGACGAGACGGCGCATGCGCACGAAAAACTGGAACGGAAGAATTTCGACTTCATCGTGCTCAATTCGCTGAACGACCCAGGGGCGGGCTTCCGTCATGACACGAATAAAATAACCATTATCAGCCGGACCGATTCCGTGGTCTATCCGCTGAAAAGCAAAAAAGAAGTGGCGGCCGACATTGTCGACCGACTCGTGTCCTCTTTCTAACGCCGGATGAATATGCATGACGTACGCAGACATATAGCCTCCTGTCTTAAATTCATGGCCCTGACGGCATGTTTTCACATTGCAGCTCCGGCTGTGGCACAGGAACTCAACGCCAAAGTGACCATCAACCGTTCCCAAATCTCCAACACGACGGACGCCGTCTTCGAGGCGTTGCAGAACTCCCTGACGGCTTTCATCAACGAGAGGCAATGGACCGGGATGACATACGAAGAAGAAGAACGCATCAACTGTACTTTCAGTATCACGCTGAAAACCTACAGCGAAACGGACAATTCATTTACTGGGTCGATACAGGTGCAGAGTACACGTCCGGTGTATGACTCCAACTATTCAACGACGGTGTTTAATTTTCAGGATGAGAATTTCAACTTTACTTTCCAACAATTCGACCAACTGGAATTCCGCCCGGAACAAGTGGACAACAACCTTACGGCTGTCATTGCCTACTATGCCTACCTCATCATCGGCATGGACATGGATACGATGGCACCGCTCGGCGGTTCCGACATCCTGCAAATGGCTATGGACGTAGCCAACAATTCGCAAAACCTGGGCTATGCCGGATGGAAAGCTTTCGAAAACGACCGCAACCGCTTTGCCATTATCAACGACTATCTGGACGGGGCCATGGAACCGCTCCGGCAACTGGAATACAAATACCACCGCCAGGGACTGGACCGCATGACGGAAAATACCGATACGGCACGCATGGCCATCACGGAATCCATAGAAATGCTCAAACAAGCCCGCGACCAAAAAAGCATGAGCGCGCTCCCCGTCATATTCACCGACATCAAACGAGATGAGTTAGTCAGCATTTACAGCGGAAAGGGCACGGCGGAAGAACGTGAGAAAGTATATAATATCGTGTTCGCCATCAACGCTTCACAAAGCAATTATTGGGAAAAACTCAGAAAATAAGGATATGCTGAAATCTTTATTCATTCAGAATTACGCATTAATAGACACGTTAGACATCAGGTTCGAGCCGGGATTTTCCGTCATTACCGGAGAAACCGGTGCCGGAAAGTCCATTATCCTCGGTGCAATCGGCCTGCTGCTCGGTCAGCGCGCAGACAGTAAATCCATAAAAAACGGTATGTCGAAATGTATCATCGAAGCCGTTTTCGACCTGAGTGCCTACGGCATGCAGGAGTTCTTCGAACGCAACGATTTGGAGTTCGACGGAAAAGAATGTATCGTCCGCCGTGAAATCACGGCATCCGGCAAGAGCCGGGCGTTCATCAACGATACGCCCGCTCCCGTGAGCCAACTCAAGGAATTGGGGGAAATGCTCATCGACGTGCATTCCCAACACCAAAACTTGTTGCTGAACAAAGAGAACTTCCAACTGAACGTCATCGACATCCTGGCCGGAGACAAGGATGAACTGCAACAGTATAAAAGACTGTACACGGCTTATAAGCAATCGGAAAAGGCGTTGCAACAGGCGCGGCAAGCCGCGGAACAAGCCCGTACGGAAGAAGACTATATCACGTTCCAACTGGAACAATTAGAGAATGCCGCATTGAAAACCGGAGAGCAGGAAGATCTGGAGCAAGAGGCCGAAACACTGACACATGCCGAAGAAATCAAACAGGCTTTGTATCAAGCGGAAAACCTTTTGGACAATGAACAAAACGGTATCGTCAACGTCTTGAAAGAAACAACCCATCTCTTGGACAATATAGGAAAAGTTTATCCCGACGGCAATGAACTGGCGTCACGTATGGAGTCATGTTACATTGAGTTGAAAGACCTTGCCGGCGAGATTGCCGGACGCACGGAACAGGTCGAGTTCAATCCGGAACGTCTGGAATACGTCAACGAACGGCTCAACACCATCTATGACTTGCAACAGAAACACCGTGTGGACACGTTGGAAGACCTTCTGCGAATAGAGGAGGAATACCGCGAAAAACTCAACGCCATCACACACAGCGACGAACATATACAGGCCTTGCAACGGCAATGCGACCAAGCCCTTGAGTCTATGAAGAAACAAGCCGGAAGGCTGACCTCGCTACGGCAAAAGGCGGCCTCGGTCGTGGAAAGGCAGATGAAAGAAAAGCTCATCCCGTTGGGCATCCCGAACGTCCAATTCAAAGTGGAACTCACTCCCAAAGAAGTACCGGACGAGACGGGAACCGACAAAATCAACTTCCTTTTCAGTGCCAACAAAAACGGCCAGTTGCAACCTATCTCCCAAGTGGCATCGGGGGGTGAAATCGCGCGCGTCATGCTCTCGCTGAAAGCCATGATTTCCGGGGCGGTCAAACTACCTACCATCATTTTCGACGAAATAGATACCGGCGTCTCCGGCAGCATCGCCGAGAAGATGGCGCATATCATGCAGGAAATGGGAGCACTCAACCGACAAGTCATCAGCATCACCCATCTGCCCCAAATCGCGGCTCTCGGCAGCACGCATTACAAAGTTTACAAGGAAGACCACGCGGAGGGTACCAGCAGCCATATCGTCCAACTGGACGAAAAAGGACGCGTGGAGGAAATCGCCCACATGTTGAGCGGCACCACACTGACCGATGCGGCCATCAATAACGCTAAAGAATTGCTTAACCAATCCTATAGAAAATGAAAAAGATCATATTTATATTGACTTGCCTGTCTACCTTGGGCGGCCATCTGGCTGCCCAAAATCCCAAATGGTTCAAAAAGGCGGCAAAAGCACAAATCAGCATCGTGACCATGAATGAAAAAGGAGACATGCTGCAATCCGGCAGCGGCTTTTTCATCGACAAGAACGGAACAGCTTTAGCCGATTACCAACTGTTCAAACAAGCCAGCAAAGCCAAAGTCGTCAGCGGAGAAGGAAAGGAATACGAAGTGGAAGCCATCGTGGGAGTCAGCTCATTATACGATTTGGTGAAGTTCCGGGTAAAAACCGACAAGGATACCCCGGCACTGACCATTTCAGACCGTATGGGCGTGAAACATGAACACGTCTACGTCCTCCCCTACCCGACAAAAGAAAACAAAATGTGTGTAAACGACACGTTGCACGACATTCAGAAATTCAACGAGAAATACGGTTACTACACCTTAGGTCGGCCATTGGACGAAAAGTACTTGAACAGTCCGGTCATGGATGAAGAAGGCGAAGTATTGGGAATGATACAGCGGAAAGCCAACGCCTCCGCCACAACGTCCTACGCCGTCAGTGTCGCATACGGCAACACACTTTGCACCAACGGCATGTCTTCGGCCGACAACGACTTAAATGCCATCCACATCCGTAAGGCATTACCGGCCGATGAAGCGGATATACGCACGTTCCTGTTCATGACGGCCGCCCGTTCGGACTCCGCCACCTATAACCAGTACCTGAACGACTATGCGGAACAATTTCCCAAAAGCAGCGAACCCTACACCCAACGGGCTGATTTCTACATGGCACACGGCAACTATGCAGCCGCTGAAGAAGATATGAATGCAGCCATGGACGTGGCCGAGAAAAAAGACGAAGTGTACTATGCTTTCAGCAAACTGCTATACGAATTGAACTTGAAACCCGGTTACACGGTGTATAAAGACTGGGACATGAACAAATCACTCTCACTCGCTGGAGAAGCCTACAAGCAAAATCCTCTCCCCCTCTATACACTTCAGGAGGGCAATACGCTCTATGCACTCAAAGACTACGAAAAGGCCTTCGAAAAATACTTGTCCTTGACGGGAACCAATATGCGTTCGGCCAACCTGTTCCTCTACGCCGCCCAATGCAAACGGATGGCAGGAGCCGATACGCTACAGATACTGGCATTGCAAGACAGTGCCGTGGCATGTTTCAGCAAACCTTATTTAAAAGATGCGGCACCGGCATTGTTGGAGCGATCCAACACTTTGCTCGCCTTGGGCCGCTACCGGGATGCCATTTTGGATCTGAATGAATACGAGCATTTAATGGGCGATGAACTCACTGCCTACTTCTACTACCGTCGCGAACAGGCAGAAATGCAATGCCGCATGTTCCAACAAGCCGTCGACGATATCGACCGGGCCATACGCATGGAACCCAAAGAACCGTTATATCATGCCGAACGGGCCGTGGTCTATTACCGTATCGGGGAATTTGCTGAAGCACTCTCTTCCGCAAAAAAGAGCGCGGAACTGAATCCCGAGTTCGGAGATGCCTACCGCCTGATGGGCATTTGCCAACTCAAATTGAACCGACGTGAAGAAGGTCTGGCCCATCTGAAGAAAGCCGCCGAATTGGGAGACGAATCTGCACAAGCCATCCTGACGGAAGAGGAAACAAAGCAATAGATTCTATTTACTATGCACTACCCATAAGGCCATGCTTCCGACAAGGCATGGCCTTCTTATTTTATGAACCTCAACCTTCATAGCCCCCCAAACCGAAATCGTTAAAATAAGCAAATCATATACAATCTTCTAATCCTTTAGTTGCTCTTCTAAGAAATTAGAAGTACTTTTGCCGTTACTAAAAGATTAGTAGAATGAAAAATCATAAGCAACTCACCAAATCGGAATTCCAAGTCATGGACATTTTGTGGAACCTGCCGGAACAAAGCGGTTTTACGAGTGATATTTTAAAAGAATATCCGGAACCCAAACCGGCTTACACCACATTAGCTACTTTTCTGAAAATCCTGAAAGAAAAGGATTTTGTACGTTCTGAAAGCGTCGGGAAGATGCTACGCTATACTCCGACCATAAGCCGTGAAGAGTACACCGGTACTTTTATGAAAGAAGTGAAGAACACCTTTTTCGGAGGGTCGTTCATGTCACTCATCAGTTTCTTTGCAGAAAAAGAGGATCTAAGTAAGGAAGAAATCAACCAACTGATAACGATTATCAAAAAGGGTAAACAGTAATCCAAGACACTACCACATCATGACCGCCTTTTTCAATAATATACAAATCGTACCGGGATTCTATCCGTTTGCCTCTCTGCTTACGAGCGTAATTCTATGGGCACTATACCGCGTTTTCATACACATGAAATGCCAAAGCCGACAAGCCCAGCTATTCATTACAGCCGGATTATGCTTCGTCACTGCAAGTTTATTCCTTAAACTTACAGTATGGGTAGAAACCGAAAATCCGGAAATGTCCAAGCAGAATGCAAACATTTTTGTGAGCGAAACACCCGTAACCCCGACCGTACCTTCTTCTTTTCCCACCCCAATCCTAAGCCCTGACGATAAGACACAGAAGCCCAATTATCATACGGTCCCCGCAACAGCCCTACCCGACGAGCAGCCCGCTCTATCTGTGCCGTACTATTATGTGGCACAACAATATCTGAAAGACAACATAAGCTACTTATATGTCACGGGAATCCTTCTTCTTATGATTTACCTCATTTTGCAACTTGGTAGCCTGGAATTCATCCGCAGAAAATCAAGATTCAAAGAACAACGAGGATGCATTAAGGTGTACCACACGCCTTACTCCACCCCCTTCTCCTATTCGTATAATATCTTTTTGCCGACAAATATAGAACCGGAAAAACAAAAGTTCGTATTAGCCCATGAAGAAAGCCATATCTGGCACCGACATTTCTACAAGCTTCTGTTCCTGCAATGTGTGGCATCCGTCAACTGGTTTAATCCATTTGTCTGGCTTCTCATCCGCTCCATCAAGGAACTTCAAGAGATGGAGGCCGACAAGGACGTACTGGACAACGGTTATGACCGCGAACAATATCAAATCAATCTGGTACTGACTTGCACGGAAAATAAAGAATGGATTTTGGCCAAATCAAATTATAATTATTCATCACTCAAATCAAGGATTTTATTTATGAACAAGCAAATCAAAAACGGCAGAAGCCGTATCATAGCTTTGACGGCAAGTATAAGCTTTTGGGGAGTTACCGGCTTCGTGATGGCACAGACAGCCGAAAAAAACACCCAAAACTTAACCCATAACACGGAGGTCAACATCACCCGCCTCACAAACCAGACCGAAACTCAAAGTATCGACTCAAAAACAGCCGCAGAAACCAGTCCTTCCTCCATCAGCTCCGAAAGCATCATCCAAGGAAAGCCACAGCGTTACGACGACCGTGGATGCTGGACCATGGTATGTATAGGCGACTCAGCCTACCGTACCTACAAATATGACAAACCGGTGTTGCACTATAAATTCTATGGCAAGAAAAGCACGCTGACGATCTGCGCATACGACAGAAGCAATCCTGATTTCGTCTTCTTTACCGGCGCTACAGGAACCTATAAGGAAAAGTCCGACAGCAAAGTATTGGAAGCCGGAGAAATACGCCTCAGAAAATGGATTGATGCCAATCAGTTCGAAGACACGTGGAAAGACACTTACGACGTTTCAGGCATGAAAGGCACTTGGAAAACCGAGCGTTGGAAACGTTCTGCCCCCTCGGAAGAGTTGGACCGTGTACTGGCCTGTTTCAAAGAAAGCGAAGAGCGGGACGACCGTTTCAAGGGGACATGGAAACTGAAAGCCAAACGCAACAACCGTACAGGTGTGGTGCCACCCGCAAGCTACGACCGCTATAAGATTTACGGCAAACACCGCTACCTGTCGTTCACGCTCACCCCGAGAAATCCCAAGAAACTGTTCTATACATTCAAAGGCGATTGCGGCACATTCAAAACCGTAAGCCCCGACTTGATTCGTGAACATCAAAAAGACATTAAAATCAAATGGATGGATAAAGATAACTTTTCCATCACACTCATGGTCAACGGTCAAGAATGGTACGAAGAATGGACACGCGTAAAAAGACCTGATTTCTTTAAAAAGATTCTCAAAAGCACAGAACTTTAAAAAGCCTTCAACAAAATACTGTTTTTCAATTTCCAGAAGATGCAGCTTAGCCCTAAGTAGCAGGCTGCATCTTCCTCTCACATCTCTCTAAGCCACTCTGTCAGAATGGCAGAGTCCAAATCTATTGCTCACTTTTTCTAACTTTTGCCGATATCGCTTCGTATAGAGGATTCTGAAATAATTGCCATTATGTCATACTTTTTATTTTTCTCAGTTCCTACTTCCCGACAAGGATGGACAGTGCAGCTCTTCTGAAGAGAGGCAAATCCCGACCGTACCATACAATCAAAAATATACATTCAGCATAAGATACAAATAGGCCTTCTCATCCTTGCTGTTATGATGTTCCAACTCGAACTGTATCTTATCCTCACGAGCCAACCAGCCAATGGCACTGCCCAGTTCGGCATCATTCAATCCTAAGATGTCTTTTATCTCCGAATACTCCCAACGACGTTGGTCGTCACTGCTCAATAGACGCCATACCCTACCCGCATTTTCACCGATAATATGCTTATCCATAAATTGCAATATATTTAGCTGTTTACCTATTAAATTGTCGTACAAATGTAATAAATCAGTGACTAATTATTTACCCCCCCCCGAATAATTAACTCATATTAACATGTTATAAACTAAAAATACGCCGATAAAAGGAAAAAACTCTTATCGACTATTTATCCGGACGGAACGCAGTGGTTCAATCGTCCTTCTTTACTCCCAAAAGGCGACTTACTTCTTATCCGTTCCTATCCAAGTCCATTTATGCCAGATACGCTCTAAAGGCCCTTGTTTATACTTGGACAGCCACCATTTGCAAAACCATACTTGCAGCAGGAACGTGAAAACTCCAATCAACAAACTCACCGCATATCCGCAATAAGGAGCAAGATAAAGACCGAACGGGAAATAAATGACCGCTCCTATTATAGACTGGCTTATATAATTCGTAAGACTCATCTTTCCATAAAAACGCAGATTGCCGACCGCGTCGCTGAACCTCCTGTTTTGGTAAAGGAGCACGAAAGACGCTATCAGTACCAGCGTGAAAGCCAATTTCTGCCACATGTCAAATGCAGTACCCACGGTTTGCTGTACGATAGCGTCCTGTCCCATAACCAGTTCCTTCAACGTATATAAAGGTGCAAAGGAAAGAGCGGAAACAATCAATATCTTTACCCACAGATGAAGGTTCTTTTCGGATGACACAAAAAGCCGTTTTCTTCCGATGTAAAAGCCCAACAGGAACAGCCCTGCCGTCTGGAAAAAACGCCCGGCATTCACGGCCCACAACAAACTGGCCTTTTGCCCCAACGTAATGTTGCACCCAATGAAATCCCAAAAGTCCCCGGATTTCGTGTATTCCGCCACTTCCGCATACATTTCGCCCACCTTGAGATCAGGCAAGCGGTGAGCCGGGTCGGCCAAAGCGGCCAGATAGTGGTACCATTCAACCGGCTGCAACAAAAATATGATGGCGGCAATCAAAATAGCCTTGTCACACCAGTTACGCGTAAAGAACAAGACCAGACTCACCACAACGAACAGCAACAAGACATCGCCGGCCGGAAAGAATGCGGCATTCAACGTGGCAAAACCTACCAACAGCACCATGCGCCACAGGAAACGGTAACCGAAGTCTTTCCCCTGCCGCTTTTGATTCTGCGTTTGAATATAAAAAGTAAAACCAAACAAAAGGGCAAAGATGGCGTATGCCTTACCTGCAAAAAGGCTAAACACCACATTCAAAACCCCTTGGTCCAGAACCTCCAACCACTCCGGTGAATCTGCCGGATAAACTGGAAAAATAAAATGTTCCAAGTTATGGACCAGAATAATAGCCATTACGGCAAAACCACGTAGGGCGTCCACGACCTCTATACGCGTTTTTTGAAGAGGATTTTGTTCCATATATTATTTATTGACGTCACAAATATAAGGAAAAAACACTCTTCCACCTCATGGAAGTTATCAAATCGGCCTTTTTATTCGATTATTCCAGCGATATTCCGTAACTTTGCAGCGTTTTTCACAAACACCCCCAAACAGGATGAAAATCAGAACCATTATTTGTTTTATCTTTTCCATTTTAGGATTGTTGGCGCTCGTCGCATACTTTTTTCCGGAAGACGGTATCGCCGTAGGCAGTGTGCGAATGAAGTTTCCCTCTCTGACAGAAGTCCTTCAAACGGAAGAAGAAAAAGAAACGCTCCCGACCGACACCGTATCAACTGACACCCTCAGCACGGAAGAACTGCTGCAAATGCGCATGGACGCACTCAAAGCGGAAAAAGAAAGCGAGTTCATGACCTATTGCGAGACGAACGCCGCACGCATTTATATGCCGGGAGACAACATAGATTATTTGGACCCGTTTTTCGATGCGCTCGAAGCTGCACGCGAACGCCCCGTCCGCATCATGCACTACGGCGATTCGCAGTTGGAGGGCGACCGTATCTCGTCCGTCTTGCGCGAAGCGTTCCAAGAACGGTTCGGTGGAAGTGGCGTGGGGTTGGCGCCGGCCGTACAAACCGTCCCGACCTACACGTTGTCACAATCCGTATCGCCGGAAGGGCTATCCCGACACATCGTCTATGGCCCCAAGGATATGCGGCTCGACAGTAAGGCATACGGAGTCATGGGACAAACGGCCACACTCGACGGGCCGACCACATTCCGGTTTTCCACGCGCGACCGCCAGCATTTTCCGCACGCTTCCCGCTTCGGTCAAATCACGCTCCTGACCAGCGCCCCGGTAAAAGCGGCAGCGGTGGCCGGAACCGACACCCTCATCCTGAACGAAACGCAACTCAACGACCGGTTTTACTGCTATTCCCGTAATTTCAGCAGTCCCCGCACTACGGTCAGCCTTACGGTCGACGGACAAGCCGATGTGTACGGAGTAATGCTCGACGGGCAAACGGGCGTTTCGCTCGACAACATCCCCATGCGCGGCTGCTCCGGCACGATATTCACCGGCATCCATTCATCCACGCTGTCCCCGTTCTTCGGACGCGAAAACGTCCGGCTTATCATCCTGCAATATGGCGGAAATTCCGTTCCTTACCTGAAAGGAAAAGAAGGTATCGACAATTACATGTCCGGCCTGAAACGACAGATTGAATATCTCCGGAAACTGGCCCCCGATGCTTGTTTCCTCTTCATCGGCCCGTCGGACATGTCCACTTCCATAGACGGCGAAATGCAGACTTACCCCATCCTGCCCCGTCTGGTAGAAGCCATGAAAGCCATGGCGGAAGAATGCGGCATAGCCTATTGGGACCTTTATGCCGCCATGGGCGGACGCGGCTCCATGATGAAGTGGGTGGACGCTTATCTGGCCGGACCGGACTACGTGCATTTCACTCCCAAAGGTGCCCGCCACGTAGGCAATATCCTCTATGAAACGCTTGAATTTTACCATAAATTCTATCGTTTCCGTACAGGAAAAGACAAACTGAAACTCAGTGCGGACAGTACGGAACTGGTGGTAGATACCACACAGGTCCCGTCCGTCCAGGCTACGCACACCGACACGGTGTCCCATGATTCACTGAACCCCTAATTTTATCTTCAATATCCCTCCGAAAGACATGAAGAAATACAGGATATTATCCGGGCTTTTAGCGGCCTTTGCCCTACTGGTTGGCTGCCACGCCCATGAGAAGAATGATTCCGTACGCCGCGAAGCTGCGTTACGCCCTCTCCCCGATTACCTGTTCATCCGATACGGAGACAACACGTTGCAATTCCCATCCGGACGGGCCGACTTCGACACACTCTATCACAAAATGGATAGCTTGCTGTCCACCGGCAAAGGCAAAATAAACATCCTCCACATCGGGGGCAGCCACGTACAGGCCGGATACCTGAGCCACCGGTTGCGGATGAACTTTTCCACCTTGGGCGACTCGGTAATGACCGCCCGGGGCGTGGTATTCCCTTTCCGCATCCTGCGGACGAACGCTCCCCAAAACTACCGTATCGGTTTTACCGGAACATGGGAAAGTTGCCGGTGCATCAAGCCCAACGGCACTGATACCCTCGGACTGACCGGAGCCGCAGTCAGCACCGGCGCCCCTTCCGCCAGCCTGACGCTCCGGCTCAATCCGAGCGATACGTCCGCCTGGCATTTCACACGACTGCGCATACTGGGCTATGCCAACGACACCACGGCATATCCCTACGCCATACATCGCGGAGACACCCTCCTCCCGCAACATGACGCTGCCACGCACAGTTTCCTGATACACTATCCCGAAGCCTGCGACACGGCGGACATACGCATCCACACCGGAGAGGGCGGACGTTTCACGCTGACAGGTATCTTGCCGGAAAACGACCGGGACGGACTGGTCTATCATGCCGTAGGGATTAACGGGGCCGACGTACCGGCCTGGCTGCGTTGCCGCCACCTGCCCGAAGACCTGAAACTTATCCGGCCGGATCTTGCCATTTTCGGCATCGGCATCAACGACGCCAACGTACCGCCGCAGAAATTCGACCCGGAACAGTTCAAAGCGCATTACCGCGAACTTATCGCCCTGTTCAAATCCGCGAATCCGCATTGCGCTTTGCTTTTCGTGACCAACAACGACTGCCTGCTCAACCTTGGGAGAAGGCACGGCAAGCGTACCAATCCCAACACGGCGCGCGTGGCCAAGGCATTCAAAGAACTGGCCGCCGAGACTGGCGGTGCCGTATGGGACCAATATCATATCATGGGCGGTTCGCGCTCTTCCGCCTTGTGGCGCGGCAAGCGGTTGATGCGCCCCGACCGTATCCACTTCACCGCCGAGGGATACCACCTCATAGGCGACATGCTCTACAATGCAATCATAACCGACTATTTACAAGCTGATGGAAATTAAAGAAAACCTGCTCGTGCTGTGGCATTACATAGAAAGTGTATTCTCGTTCGACCCGAACAGTCCGCTGTTGTTCACGCAATTCCAGTTTTGGGCCTTTTTTGCCATTGTCTTCGCCGTTTTCGCGCTTTTCCGCAACAAACGGCTGCTTCGTAACACTTACCTGTTTTTCGTCAGCGTTTTGTTCTACTACAAAACGAGCGGACTGTTTTTCGGCCTGCTCCTGTTTGTGACGTGCAGCGACTTTCTTATCGCCCAGCTCATCTACCGCGTGCAGGCGCGTTGGCAAAAGCGGGCTTTCCTCGTCCTGAGCGTCGCCATCGACTTGTCCATCTTGTGCTACTTCAAGTATGCCTACTTCTTCGCGGACTTGGTGAATACCGTATGCGGCACCTCCTTCCAAGTGACGAACCTGCTGGCTGTCGAGGGCAACCGGTTGCTCGGCCAACCGTTCTTCAGCGTAGACCGCATCATCCTGCCCGTAGGAATCTCCTTCTACACGTTCCAAATCATCAGCTATACGGCCGACGTGTATCGCGGGTTGGTGAAACCGGTGCGCAACCTGTTCGATTTCGGTTTCTACGTCACGTTCTTCCCCCAACTGGTGGCCGGACCTATCGTAAAAGCCAGCGACTTCATCCCGCAACTCTACCGCAAGTACTGCCTGAGCCGCCTGCAATTCGGCATGGCCGTGTTCTGGATACTCAACGGCCTGCTCAAGAAAATCATCCTGAGCGACTACCTCGCGGTGAACTTCATCGACCGTGTGTTCGACAACCCCATGCTTTTCTCCGGTTTTGAGAACCTCATGGCCCTCTTTGCCTACAGCCTGCAAGTATATGCCGATTTTTCGGGCTATACGGACATTGCCATCGGTCTCTCGCTGCTCATGGGATTCTATCTGCCGCGTAATTTCAATTCACCGTACAAAGCCCCGAATTGCAGTAACTTCTGGAAACGCTGGCACATCTCGTTGTCGCGCTGGTTACAGAATTACCTGTACATCCCCTTGGGCGGAAACCGCAACGCCACCTTCGGCACGTATTTCTGGATACTGACCATTACGTTCGTGGCCCTTATCCTCTCGGGAAACCTTTACGTGGCCGGAGGCGTACTGGTGCTCGGTGCCATTGTCGTCACGGTGGGACTGCGCTGCCCGGACCGCCGCAAAAAGATATGGGCCAACCTGAACTCGATGATTACCATGCTGCTCGGCGGCCTGTGGCACGGGGCAAGCTGCAATTTCATGATATGGGGCGGATTGAACGGCGTGGGCATGATTGTCTACAAGTTCTGGAGAGACTTCCGGCCGGTGGTCCGCACGCTCTGGTCGTTGCTCATCTTGTCCGTAACGGGAGCGTTATATGTCTTTGCCCCCGCGCCTATATGGAACCTGCTGCTCGTCTTCATGCTGTTCATCACGGCCAGTGCGATTATCAAATGGCTGTATGCGCTGAGCGGCTTGCGTTGGCGCTTTTCAGGGTTGGGGCACGCATGGGCCGTGGGTGTCACCTTCGTATTCATCACCTTCACGCGCCTGTTCTTCCGTTCGGGTTCCAATCTCGACCCGGCCATTGCCAACGAAACGGCATGGCGCATCGCCACGGAAATGGTGAACCAAATGGGGACGGCATGGAACGCCAACGTGGGCGATATTATTCTGGCCTACGACAAGGTGTTTGCCCTCTTCGCCTTAGGCATGGTCATACATTGGTTGCCGGACAACTGGAAACGCCGTTATCGCATTTGGTTTGCGCGCATGCCGTTGCCGTTGATGGCCGCAGTTGTCGTACTGACCGTTTTCATCGCTTACCAGTTCGTCACGGCGGAAATGCAACCGTTCATCTATTTCCAATTCTAAGAAGGGCCGCTTCGGCTTTTCCCCTCCGTCCGATGCCGTGCGCACCTGGAGCCGCACCGCTTTGCGATACTGTCAAAATGACAATCCGCACCCGGCAAGATTCCGCCATTTGTACCCCGAAGCGAAATCTTTTGGAAATATACGATTCTCGCCACGTGGGGAGAAAACGGTTTGTCACCCATTCAGGGCCTGTACTTTCAAAAAGCCAAATGAAAAGCCATGGCTTGCGCCTACGCTTCAACGCGGAGCAAGCCAATCCCGGATTTACACAACGATTTGACAGTCGAATCCCGTAAACCCAAGGAGGCGAAATAGAGAAAAAAGAGCCCGTATCGGCATCTCGTCTACACATTTTCAAGTCTTTTTTCGGACAACGTGAGGAAGTGGGTTATACGAGATACGGACAAAAAAAGTGTTTTTTCAGCCGAACGATTTTTCATTCGACTGAGATTGATGCCCCTTTTTGCTGAACAAAGATAAAAATCAAGCCTGATTTGCAAAAAAATGTATTCAAAACCTTCGTTTGAACTGCACGGATAGAGGGAAAAAGAAGATTGGCTTGTTCAATCGGCTCCTATTTTTCTGTCATTTTGAAAGCGAAATATCGGATTTCGCAAACAAAACATCAACATAGAAACCAGTATGGCCTCCCTTCCGATTGGATATAAAAATTTGCGGCAAATCCATCATGTATCCATGGAATCTGCCGCAAATTACTATGAAAAAGAATGTATTCTTTACTCTACTATCCGCCGAAGTTATCGTACATGATAGATTCAGGATCTACACCCAGACCGTCGAGCATGCCGACCACAGCCTTCGACATCGGGCCGGGACCGCACATGTAATATTCGATGTCCTCGGGCGCATCGTGATTCTTCAGGTAGGTCTCATACATCACGTTATGCACAAAACCCGGAGTGTACTTCACGCCTGCTGCGTCTGCGGCAGGATCCGGACGATCCAAAGCCAAATGGAAATGGAAATTCGGGAAATCCTTTTCCAAGCCTAAGAAGTCCTCCAGATAGAACACTTCGTTCAACGCGCGCGCACCATAGAAATAGTGCATCTCGCGATCCGTCGTATGCAACGTCTTCGTCATGTGCATGATTTGCGCACGCAACGGAGCCATACCGGCACCACCGCCGACCCAAATCATTTCTTTCTTGCTGTCGAAATGCGGATGGAAGTCGCCGTAAGGGCCGCTCATCGTCACCTTGTCACCCGGTTTCAGCGTGAAGATGTAAGAAGAAGCAATACCCGGGTTCACATCCATGAAACCGCTACGGTCGGCCTTGAAAGGAGGCGTAGCAATACGTACGGTCAACATGAACACGTCGCCCTCAGCCGGGTAGTTGGCCATAGAGTAGGCACGCACAGTCGGTTCCGGATTGACACACTTCAACGGGAAGAGACCGAACTTCTGCCATGCCGGCAAGTATTCGTCGCCGATAAGGCTCTTGTCGATATCCTTGTCGTAATCCATCGTAAATGCAGGTATCTTGATCTGGGCGTATGAACCGGGGATAAAGTCCATGTGTGCCCCAGCCGGAAGCTGCACCTTGAACTCCTTGATGAACGTAGCCACATTCTTGTTGCTGATCACCGTACATTCGTACTCCTTCACACCCATGACAGACTCGGGCACCTTAATCTTCAAATCGCCTTTCACCTTGCACTGGCAACCCAAACGCCAATGGTCTTTGATTTGCTTGCGGGTAAACTGTCCCTTTTCAGAGTCCAGAATCTCACCGCCTCCTTCTACCACCTGACATTTGCACTGTCCGCAAGAACCTTTACCACCGCAGGCAGAAGACAGGTAAATCCCTTCGGAAGCCAAAGTGGAAAGCACACTTCCGCCTTGTGCCACGGAAATCGTCTTATCCCCGTTGATGGTAATATTCACGTTTCCGCTCGGAGACAAATACTTCTTGGCTACCAACAAAATAACCACCAAGAGGAGAATTGTGACGAGGAATACGCCAATGCTCGCTAAAATAAAATTCATATCCATTGTTCTATTCCTTTCCTTTTAAATACTTAAACCTGAGAAACACATAAAGGCCATGGCCATCAGACCCACCGTGATGAAGGTGATACCCAATCCCTGCAAGGGTTTGGGCACGTCGGTATAAGCCATCTTCTCACGGATGGCAGCCAAAGACACAATGGCCAACAGCCAACCGATACCGGAACCCAAAGCGTATGCCAAGGAATCCCATACGCTGGAGATAGCCTGCGTGCTGGTGGCCGGATCCATGGAAATTCTCTGCTGCATGAACAGTGAGGCACCCATGATGGCGCAGTTCACGGCAATCAAAGGGAGGAAGATACCCAATGCGGCATAAAGCGAAGGAGAAAAACGCTCCACCACCATCTCTACCAACTGCACCATACCGGCAATCACGGCTATGAAAAGGATAAACGCCAAATAGGATAAGTCCATGCCGAGGATGCCGTCTTCAGCCAATACTTTGGTCTGCAACAGATAGTCCACCGGCACCGTCACGCAAAGCACGAAGGTTACGGCAACACCCAACCCCAATGCTGTCTTTACATTCTTAGATACGGCCAAGTAAGAACACATACCCAAGAAGAAAGCGAAAATCATGTTGTCCACAAAAATAGAACGGACAAACAAACTTAACATATGTTCCATATTCTTTTTTCTTTCTATTTATGGTTATGATTCTATTACTTTTTCTCTTTCCTTTCATTGTAAGCCCGGTGAGCCCAAATGAAACATCCCAAAAGAATCAACGCCATGGCCGGCATGGTCATCATACCATTGTTCATATAGCCCATGTCGTAGAAGCTCTGCGGGATAATCTGGAAGCCCATCAGGGAACCGTTTCCGAAGAATTCGCGTACCGTGCCCACCAGCACCAACACATAAGCATAGCCCAAACCGTTACCGATACCGTCGAGGAAACTTTCCCACGGGCCGTTCATCATGGCAAAAGCCTCCAGACGGCCCATCAGAATACAGTTGGTGATAATCAGACCGACATACACGGACAACTGTACGCTCACATCGTAAGCAAAAGCCTTCAGCACCATACTTACAATGGTTACCAAAGCAGCCACGACGACCAACTGGACGATGATACGGATACGGTTGGGAATCGTCTTACGTATCAAAGATATAATCAGATTGGAAAAAGCCGTAATCACTGTTACCGAAAGCCCCATGACAATGGCCGGCTCCATTTGTGAAGTGACAGCCAAGGCGGAACAGATACCGAGCACCTGAACCGCAATCGGGTTGTTGAGGTTAAGGGGAGACGAGAATACTTCTCCATTCTCTTTAGAAAATAACTTACTCATATCTTACCTCCTTTATTCATTAGTATTTAAAAAAGTCATATAACGTGAAATACAGTCATGAAGCATGTTGTTCACACCGTCCGAAGTCAAGGTGGCACCGGTGATGGCATCGCAACGGCTGTCATCAGAAAGTCCGTTCACGACTTTACCTTTCTTCACCACGCTGATGGCTACGGCAGACTTGTCGTCATTCATCAGCTTCTTGCCCTCGAACTGCTTCTGGAATTTATCGTATTCCGTAATGATAGAACCCAGACCGGCCGTCTCGCCCTTATGGGTAAAATATACTCCATAAATGGTGTTCTTGTCGGCATTTAAAGCCACATATCCCCAAATCGCATCCCACAGACCTTTACCTGTCACGGGAATGACATATTTGGTTTCTCCGTTCACCTTACATACGTACAGCGGGAGGTTGCTGTCCGAGATGTTTTTGTCTTCTACGGCAAAACCGTCCGCATCCTTGGAAGCACCGTCTTTCACCACGTTGCCGTCCTTGTCGATGATTTCATCGGCCACTACGACCTCGTCGTATGTTTTTTCCACTTCGGTTTTCTCCACATCACGAAGATTCAAAGCAGCCAAAATCTGACTTTTCTTGTCGATACGTACGTTAGCCATCGACTGCGGTTCCAAAACCTTGGAAACGAAAGCCAACAAGAAAGCTACGATAACGACCACAATACATGAATATATAATGGTATAAGTATTACCGTCGGTGTTCAGCCCTTTCTTCGCCGGTTTCTCCGTTCCTCCGGCCTCCACGATTTCTTCAAACTCAGAAGCTGGAGCCTGACACACGGGGCACTTTTCAGGCGCAGCGTCACCCTCATGGATGTAACCGCACACTTTACATTTGAATTTCTTTGTAGCCATAGTTCCTTTATTATTTTTTAATTGCACGTTTAGCCCGCTTGTCGATATTACTCTGGATGACATAATAGTCGATCAGCGGAGCAAACAAGTTCATCAACAAGATGGCGAGCATCATACCTTCGGGATAACCCGGATTCAACACACGAATAATAATAGCCATGGCACCGATGAGGAAACCGTAAATGTATTTACCGGTCTCAGTGCGTGCCGAAGTCACAGGGTCGGTAGCCATGAACACGGCGCCGAAACAGAAGCCGCCCAATACCAGATGCTGATACCAAGGCATGGTAGCACCGGCGTTACCTTCCATCCCGCTGGCATTGAAAATCCAAGCCATGAGTGCACCTCCGACAAACACGCTGAACATCGTCTTCCAACTGGCAATACCCGTCCACAAAAGAATCACTGCACCGATAGCTATGGCTATCACGCTGGTCTCACCGATAGAACCGGGAATCAAACCGATAACCTGGTCGCAAGAGAAAGCCGGTACCGTACCGGTAGCCGCTTCTCCTAAAGGAGTGGCCATCGTAAACGTATCAGGCAAATCATTTCCCAAACCGCAAATGCTTTCCTTAGCCACCCAGCAAGCATCGCCGCTCATTGCCGTAGGATAGGCAAAGAACAGGAACGCACGGGTAATCAAAGCGACATTGAAAATGTTCATACCCGTACCTCCGAAAATTTCCTTGGCGAAAATTACGGCAAAAGCACAAGCTATCGCGATAATCCACAACGGACAATCGACCGGCACGATCATCGGGACCAGGATACCCGTTACCAGATAACCTTCCTGAATCTCCTCGTGCTTCCATTGGGCCACGATGAACTCGATGCCCAAACCCACCACGTAGGACACGATAATCTTAGGCAACACGGCCAACAAACCGAAACCGAACATTTCCCAGAATGTCCCGTCCACTCCGGCGGCCGCATAATTCTGATACCCGATGTTGTACATACCGAACAACAAAGCCGGTAACAACGCTATAACCACAAAAATCATGATACGCTTGCTGTCTATCGCATCATGTACGTTCACTCCCGACTTCGACGTGGTATTCGGCACGAACAGGAAAGTCTCGAAACCGTCAAACACAGAACGAAATGCGTGAAGCTTGCCGCCCTCTTCAAAGTTCGGCTTTATCTTATCAAGATATTTTCTTAACGCGTTCATTATTTAAATCATTTAAACCTGTGATGAAATTAATTAAGCCATCTCCTTGCGAAGCATATCCAAGCCTTCACGGACGATGCGCTGCACCTCCAGTTTGGAAGAGTCTACGAACTCACACAAGGCAAAGTCCTCCGGAGCCACCTCATAGATGCCCAAAGCTTCCATGCGGTCTATGTCGCCGGTGATAATGGCTTTTACCAACTGTTCGGGGAAGATGTCCATCGGGAATACACGGTCGTATTCGCCCGACATGATCATGTGGCGTTCGCCGCCTTTCACACGAGCGTCGAGTGCATACTCCTTCTTGCCCATCAACCAACTCATGTAAGCACGGCTGGAAGAGTAATCGTTGAAACGCGGCATGATCCAACCGAAAATCTCGTGCACGTCGTCTCCTTCGGGAATCACGTTCACTTCCGTCACATGGGCACCCAAGAAGCCGTCGGCCGAGGTCTTCACGCCGGTCATCACATTGCCGTTTATCACACGCAGGCTCTTGCCCGTCGTCACGTTACCTTCGATTAAGGTGCTCAGTTGCTGTCCTATCGTCATTTTGCAATAGGCCGGCTTCTTCACTTCCGAACCGGCAAATGCAATTACGCGGGTAAAGTCCAAACGTCCTGTATTCAGCAAGTGACCGATGAAAATCACCTCTTCCGCACCAAGCGTCCAAACGACTTCACCCTTGTTTATAGGAGAAATGTGGTTGATTTGCACGCCTACGTTTCCGGCCGGCGCCGGTCCGTCGAAAAAGTTTATTTCCACGTTCTTGGCTGCAGTCAACGCCGTAGCCGTCTGCTTCGAGCTTACGCCCAAGTAAGTTTTCGCCATTTTGGCCAAGGCATCGAGTCCGGCCTGGAAATCAGCCTCACGTCCCCGCAACACATATTCGAAATCGGCTGCAAGCGGCATGGAGTTGAAAGCGGAAACAAAGATAGCTTTCGGAGTGTCGGACGGATTTGCCGTCACGTCGTAGGGACGTTGCCTGAAGAAACCGAACAAGCCCGATTCCAGAAGAAGGTCTTTCACCTCCTGCGCAGTCATCTGACCCACATTCTTCTTGCCAAAATCCACATACTGCTGCTCCGCATCGGCTTCCACACGCACGCTCAACACTTTACGACGGTCGCCACGCTCCACCATGGTTACCCGTCCGCTCACGGGAGAGACAAACTTGATTTCAGGATGGTTCTTGTCCACAAACAAGCTATCCCCGACCTTCACCACGTCGTTCTCTTTGACTACTACCTTGGGCTTCATCCCCGTAAAGTCGTCCGGCATCAGTGCATAGACAGCCGGTTTCTTCACCTGAAACTCCTCCTTGGCAGCTTTACCCTTGAGATTCACGTCAAGGCCCTTACGTAATTTAATTACATTTGCCATTATTATAGGATTAAATAAACTGGTTTTAATTAAAACGTCGCAAAATTACATTAAAAATATGACAAAGTGAAGAATTCTAAAAAGAAAATAGTAATTTTGTCGCATAAATAAGGGTCATATTAAAAGATTAAGGAAAATATTCAGAGTACTCGCAGGTATAGTCGTGGGCTTCTACCTGTTGTCGGTTGCGCTACTCCACGTTCCGGCAGTGCAAAGAGGTGTCACGTTCCTCATCTCGGAAGCACTGAAAGATATTTTACATACAGAGCTTTCTATCGGCCGGGTGGACTTGGGATATTTCAACCGTATCATTCTCGACGACGTACGCATTAAAGACCAGAAGAAAAAGGATTTGCTGAAAGCAGCCCGCCTGTCGGCCAAAATAGAATTGACCTCATTGCTACACGGCAAAATATCCATTTCAAATGTCCAACTCTACGGATTCGACATCCACCTCTACCAACGCACGCAGAAGGAAAAGCCGAACTTCCAGTTTCTCATAGACATTTTCGCGAAAAAAGACAGTCTGCCTTCCAACCCGAACCTTCGCATCAATTCCGTACTTGTCCGGCGGGGTAAACTGTCGTGGCACCGTTATGACAAGTCTCCTACTCCCGGCCGTTTTAATCCGGACCACATCGTGTTGGACAAAATCAGTGCCACGCTTTCACTGAAAAGCTATACGGCGGATTCCTTGAACCTGAACGTCAAGAAGTTCTCCTTTGAAGAACACTCCGGCCTACAGCTTAAACAACTGTCTTTCAAGATTACGGCCAACCGGAAAAAAGCACAGCTCGACCATTTTACCATCGAGCTACCCCATTCCCGGTTAGCCCTCCATCCGGTCACTATGAGCTACCGCCATATAAAAGAAGGAAACGGAAAAGGGCGGTATCAGGATTTCACGTTTCAAGGCAGCATCGAGCAGGGAACATTCTCTTTCGCCGACTTCATCCCCTTTTACCCCAAATCAGTTCAAAACCATGTACTTGAAGAGCTACCGACGTTAGCTGCCGAAGCGCGGTTCAGCGGAAACCTCAAACAAATCCAGATAGACCAGTTCGCACTTTACACTCCCGACCGGAGCATGGTGCTCGAAGCCCCATTGACTATCCGTCACCTCGAAAATCCGGCCCAACGAACGATAAAAGCCGACATCCGGAACCTGCAAATCACCTCGGCCGGCCTCAAGCAACTGTCTGAATGGACTTCAAACGACAAGATTTCCATTTTACCTTATTTACAGGCTATCGGTAGATTAGAAGCCACAGGCGACCTGTCCTATCGTTCCCAGTACCTCAAAAGCCATCTTAATTTACATACCGATTTAGGTTCCATGACCCTGTCCGGCTCTTTCGCCAAAGGAAACGAAATCGAAGCGGAAGTGCACACTCCCGGATTCCAACTCGGCAAACTGACGGGACGGGAAGAGCAATTCGGCGAAACGGCTTTCGACTTATCGGGCAAGGGACTCCTGCGCTCCGGTGCCTATCCCGTCCTTTCGCTTCAAGGGACCATCGGTCGCCTGTCTTATAACCATTACGATTACCACGACATCACAGTCGACGTGGATTACCGAAAAGGAGGATTCGCCGGCAATGTAAACATCAACGACCCTCACCTTGCGCTTACGACGAAAGGAGAAGTCAACTTACATTCATCCACACCTTATATTAAAGCGGAAGCTTCCGTCCGCCATTTCGCCCCGCACGCTCTCGCCCTCACACCCCGATATGCCGGAACGGTGTTCCAAGGCGACATACAGGCCGACTTCAGGGGCAACAACATTGAAAATATGGAAGGGCTCGTCTGCCTGAATGGTTTCCGCATGTCTACATCGGAGGAAGACTATACCACGGGACCGATATGTTTTAAGGCAACCTACGGACAAGGCAAGCGCAATCTCTCGCTCCACAGCGATTTCCTGCGTGCAGAAATGGAGGGAGATTTCAGGCTCGGCACGTTAATCGCTCACAGCCGGAAACTGCTCCATGCCTATATCCCGTCTTTCGTCAAAGCACCTCGACTTAAAAAAGACACGCCGGACGAAGTAGCCTTGTACATGCACATCGACCATACGGAGCCTATTGAAAAGATTTTCGGCATCCCTTTGCAAATCCCGAAAGCCGGACACATCAACGGTTATTTCAACAGCCGTACCGAGGAACTGGACTTCAATGCGTCCATCCCGTCGTTCAACTACAACGGGCAGCAATTGGACGACATACGGATTCTGGCCGGCCGTGTCAACGATTCCCTCACCTGTACCGTCGATTTCAAAAAGCAAATCGGCAAAGCCCCCGTGGACTTCAGACTGTTGGCCCGCGCCGCCCATGACAATGTCTACACAGGACTGAATTGGACCAACCACGCCGAAAAAATCTATCAAGGTTCCATCTCGGCTGATACCCGGTTTACCCGAAACGAAGAAAAGAAGATGCTCACCGACATCGAATTTCATCCCTCGCAAATCATCGTCAACGACTCGGTCTGGAACGTACATGCCTCCAGCGTACATGCCGCGCCGGGCTTGGTCAACATCAACGGATTCGCCATCGAACAAGGTGACCGCCACCTGATTCTCAACGGTAACGTATCGGGCAATCCGGGCGATTCCTTGACAGTCGATCTGAAAGACATCAATCTGGAATACATCTTCAACATCATTAATTTTCACACCGTGGATTTTGCCGGACAAGCCACCGGACGGGCCTACGCAGCCAACCTTATGAAAAGCCCCGAAGTGGATGCCCATCTCCATGTGCGGAACTTCACTTTCAACCAAGCTTATTTGGGCAAAATGAACTTGCACGGCGGTTGGGAGAAGGAGAAAAATGCAATTTTCCTGCACGCACGCATGGCAGACCCGGCCCACAGCAGCATGACCAGTGTGGACGGAGACATCCGAATCGGTGCCGCCCCCAAGGGAGGCCTCGACCTGATGATTCGTACCGAAAACATAGACCTGTCTTTTCTGAACCACTACACAGACGGCATATTCACCGGTTTGCACGGACGAGCGTCGGGGTGGACCCGCGTATTCGGTCCGTTCAAAGGTATCAATCTGGAAGGCGACATGCTGGTTAGCGAGGGAGGAATGAAAGTCAACGCAACCGAAGTGGACTACCGCCTCGTCAACGACTCCGTCATTCTGCGCCCGGACAACATTTATTTCCGTAATGCCATGGTTTACGACCGGCAAGGCACTCCCGGCAAAGACGAGCACTATGCCGTAGTCAACGGTGTGCTCCAACATTCCAACCTCTCCCACATGCGTTTCGATTTCGACATCGACGCCTACAACATTCTGGGGTATGACGTCAAGGATTTCGGAGACGAAGTGTTCTGCGGAACGGCATACGCCACCGGAAAAATCGGGTTCAACGGACAGCCGGGCAACCTGAACATCAACATCGATGCCCGCCCCGAAGAAAACACCATGTTCGTCTACAACCTGTCCTCTCCTACGACTTTGACAGACAACCAGTTTATCACCTACAAGACCCATCAGGACAGTATCGACGGACATTCCCATACCCCAGGCGGCACCCCCCTTCCGGAGCCGGAATCGGACATGCGTATCAATTTCCGCCTCAACCTGACACCGGAAGCTACCATGAAGATTCTTATGGATCCGAAAGCCGGTGACTACATCGCCCTGAACGGACACGGAAACATCCGCGCCAACTATTATAATAAAGGAGACTTCACCATGTATGGCACGTACACCATAGACCATGGCATTTATAAGCTCTCGTTGCAGGACGTCATTCGCAAGGACTTTATTTTCAACCCCGGCGGCACCATCGTATTCGGTGGTCCGCCCGTCCAAGCCGACCTCAACCTGCAAGCCGTCTACACCGTACCCTCCGTATCGCTGAACGACCTGAGCGCACGCTCTACCTTCAGCCAAAACAACGTACGCGTGAACTGCCTGATGAACCTCGGCGGAAAGGCACAGTCTCCTCAGATCAGTTTCGACTTCGACCTGCCCAACGTCAATGAAGACGAGAAACAGATGGTGCGCAGCCTCATCAGCACGGAAGAAGAAAAAAACATGCAGGTGATTTACCTCCTCGGTATCGGGCGTTTCTACACTTACGATTACAGCAACACGGAACAAAGCCAATCCTCCGTGGCCATGAAGTCATTGTTGTCCTCTACTCTGAGCGGGCAACTCAACCAAATGCTTTCCACGCTGCTCGGCAACAACAGCAACTGGAACATCGGGACGAACCTCAGCACGGGCGAAACGGGATGGAGCGACATGGACGTAGAAGGACTGCTCTCCGGACGGCTGCTCAACAACCGCCTGCTCATCAACGGAAATTTCGGTTACCGGGACAACAGCACCAATCCGAACGGTAACTTCATCGGCGACTTCGACCTGCAGTGGCTGCTGACCCCAAGCGGAAACGTAAGCCTGAAAGCATACAGCAAAACCAACGACCGCTACTTCACCAAATCGTCGCTGACCACTCAAGGTGTCGGAATCGGACTGAAACGGGACTTCAACACGTGGCGGGACGTATTTCGGGTATTCATTCCCAAAAAGCGGAGGAAGAACCCGTAAATACCGTTCCTCTCTTTTCACTCACAACATACTAAAAACAAAGCGTATGGGAAACAAAGAATTTATGCGCAAAGCCATTGAGCTTTCAGTAGAAAACGTAAAAAACGGCGGAGGCCCGTTCGGCGCCGTCATCGTAAAAGGAGATGAAATCGTCGCAACCGGAGTAAACCGGGTGACTGCCCACAACGACCCGACGGCTCATGCGGAAGTCAGCGCCATTCGCGAAGCCTGCCGCCGACTAGGCACCTTCGACCTTAGCGGTTGCGAAATATACACATCCTGCGAGCCTTGCCCGATGTGTCTCGGTGCCATATACTGGGCGCACCTCGACAAAATATACTACGGTAACAATAAGGACGACGCAGCCGACATCGGATTCGACGATTCCTTTATCTACGAAGAACTGGCTCTCCCCCGTCAAAACCGCAAGAAAGCCATGGAAGAACTGCTGCCCGAAGAAGCCATCGCAGCTTTCGACCTATGGCGCAACACGGCAGACAAGACTGAATATTAAACCTCTATCATTTCAGTCCATTGCCGCAGGTCATCCCCCTCCTGTGGAAAATCCAAAGTTCCCTGTAACGGCCTTTGGATTTTTCACTATTTTTATCCGCATAAAAAATTTCCTTATCTTTTTCATCCTATTAGAGAAAAAATGTTTAATTTTGCCGATGTGATGTAGACCGGAGCGTCGGGACGCATCCTCTTTGTGGATACAAAATTGCATTTACTGCATATTCTTATCAATGTTGAAACCTGAGAAATTTCAAAAACAAGTCTGATGAGAAAGTGCGGGTGGATGCCTGTGTTATGCGCAGGCTTCCATTCCCGTTTTTCCAGACTTAGGGTTTTCTCAGGACCTCAACATTAGAAAAACGGGATGGAAGCTGCGCAATATTTATATCAAGTATTGCCTTCTACTCTTAATCCCTTTTTCTCCACAAATATATAACGGGCAATAAATGATGGAATATAAATCAAATCAGCATAGACAAATGGTTAAAGTCAAAAACATCCTTTCACAAATATTCTTTCCCAAAAGGCTAGAATCATCCTCTCACGAATCGTATTCCGGTTCATGCGGAGATCATGCTCAATGGAACCTGAATCCGGAAAACGGAGAACTCCGCATCACCGGCACAGGCCCCCTTTACGATTTCTTCGGCGAAAAAGAAGTTCCGTGGGAAAGCCATCTGAACCATATCCGGAAAGTGGTCGTCGCCCACGGTATCACTTACATCGGCTTCCAGGCCTTCAGTTACTGCAAGTCGCTGTCGAGCGTCCAACTTCCGGACACACTGACAGGCATAGGACAGCACGCCTTCGCCTATTGTAAAAGTCTGCCCTCCGTTCTTCTGCCCGAAGGAGTGAAACACATCAAGGACTACGCTTTTGCGCATTGTTACCACTTGCAGGAACTCACCTTGCCCACCACACTCAAAAGTATAGGTAAAGCCGCTTTCTGTTCTTGCCACGGCCTTAACCGCATATCCATACCCGACAATGCCATCCTGCTGGGAAGCCAAGTGTTTGCCGATTGCAAAAGCCTGACGGAAGTAAAGCTCCCCGAGGGACTGCTGCAACTCAAAAGCAACAGTTTTACCGGCTGTATTTCCCTCCCTTCTGTCTCGCTGCCCTCTTCCGTGGTCTATCTCGGCAATTCCGCATTCGAAGGATGCAACAGCTTTACACGTATCGACATTCCGGACAAAATCGTCCATATCGGCGACCGCGTTTTCGCCGACTGCCATGCGTTGGAACAAATAACCATTCCTCCTTCCGTACATCATTTAGGCAAACACATATTCTCAGGCTGCCGCTCGCTAAAGACTCTGACCGTCCCTTTTCCGGCCTGCGGCACTCCGGCCACCTTCTCCAACTTCGGCGAACTCTTCGGGACTACCCCCGACATCGAGATGCGGAAAATAAGCCAGGATAACGAAACGGGAAAGGAAACAAACTATTACCTTCCCCACAGCCTTTCCGTCCTGCGTATATTGGAGGGATGCGAAGTCATTCCGTCCAAATGCCTCATGAATTGCTTCGTACTGAAAGAACTCCACCTTCCGTCTTCACTTTATATGATGGGCGAAAAAGCCGTTTACGGCTGTGCCGGTCTGAAAACCGTTTATTGCCAAGCTGCGGAACCGGCTTCCATCCGTGCCGACACCTTCGGAGGCATCAGGTTCAACGTTTGCCGGCTCCACGTCCCGCAAGGTTCCACAGAGAAATACAAACAAGACAAGCACTGGAAATACTTCTCACAAATAGAAGAATACGGAACAACCTTACAGGCGATGAACCGGAGTTGAATCTGTGTCTATCTTTTTCCTTTCGTCCAGACCCGTAAAAAGGAGAAATACAGGCCATCTTTCATACTCCTGATTTTCAATCAAATAACAACATAAAATTTGCCTCAGCAGAACAGAAAATATTTCTGCGCCGAATGAAAAATCATTTGGCTGAGATTGAAAAGTCAATCTCAGCCAAACGTTTTTACGACCTCCAGACGTTCGTACGGGAACCTCTTGCGTCCTGTTTTTTGTAAAGAATTAGACTATCATGCAGTTTTTTCCGTTCCGCAAAGTAGCAAGCCTCGCATATTTTCCTTACTTTTGCACGAAATAGGCTGTATTCCGGCAATCTGAAGCCAGCTTCACGGCATTCGGTTTGCCCTGTTTTTGCCTGTAAATAGCAAGAGAAAATGAAAAAGCAAGAACTCTATGACCGCGTCATTGCTTATTTTGAACAAGCAATCCCCGTGGCTGAAACCGAACTGCACTACCACGACCCGTTCCAACTGTTGGTAGCAGTCATACTTTCCGCCCAATGTACGGACAAACGGGTCAACATGATTACCCCTCCGCTCTTCCGCGACTACCCCACTCCGGAAGCCATGGCCGCCGCCACGCCGGAAACCATTTATGAATATATCCGTAGCGTGAGTTATCCCAACAACAAAGCCAAGCATCTGGTAGGGATGGCGCGCATGCTGGTGGAAAACTACCACAGCGAGGTTCCTTCCGATTTGGATGAGTTGGTCAAGCTGCCCGGCGTAGGACGTAAGACGGCCAATGTCATCCAAGCCGTCGTGTTTGAAAAAGCCGCCATGGCCGTAGACACTCATGTGTTCCGCGTGAGCCACCGCATCGGACTCGTCCCGGACACTTGTACCACGCCTTACAGCGTGGAAAAGCAACTGGTACGCTATTTTCCCGATCCCATTATCCCCAAAGCCCACCACTGGCTCATCCTGCACGGACGCTATACCTGCACGGCACGTACGCCCAAATGCGAGGTCTGCGGACTGAAAATGATATGCCGACATTACCTGCGTACCCACGGAGCGGCACGCCCTTCCGCCCAACCGTAAACAACCCGTGGCATGACGGGCGGAAACACCGCGTGAAAACGTAACCCGTCCTCTGCAAATAAAGGGTCTGCTTTCTTGCAAATATGGACGGAAAAGTATAATTTTGCAGTGCTGTAAAAGCATTATATTAAGAAGGAAACGACAGAAAACCTTTAAATAAAGATTTAAAATTATGACTATTGACAATTACAAGTTTGCCGGCAAGAAGGCAATCGTACGTGTGGACTTCAATGTCCCCTTGGATGAGAACGGTAAGATTACAGACGATACCCGTATTCGCGGAGCATTGCCTACGCTGAAGAAAATCCTCGCCGACGGCGGTGCGCTCATCATCATGAGCCACATGGGCAAGCCGAAAGGCAAAGTGAACCCGAAGTTTTCTTTGAGCCAGATTGTAGACGCCGTTTCAGAAAAATTGGGCGTAGCCGTAAAATTCGCTCCCGATTGCGCCAAGGCCGCTGACGCTGCCGCAGCATTGAAACCGGGCGAAGTGCTGTTGTTGGAAAACCTCCGCTTCTATCCTGAAGAAGAAGGCAAACCTGTAGGCATCGACAAGGAAGACCCTGCTTACGAAGATGCCAAAAAGGCCATGAAGGCTTCTCAGAAAGAGTTTGCCAAGACATTGGCTTCATACGCAGACTGCTACGTAAACGACGCGTTCGGAACGGCTCACCGCAAACATGCCTCTACGGCTGTCATCGCCGACTATTTCGATGCCGACAACAAGATGCTCGGCTATCTGATGGAGAAAGAAGTGAACGCTGTAGACAACGTATTGAGCAACATCAAACGTCCGTTCACGGCCATCATGGGCGGCTCTAAGGTTTCTACCAAAATCGGTATCATCGAAAACCTGATGGACAAGGTGGACAACCTGATTCTGTGCGGCGGTATGACTTATACTTTTGCCAAAGCCCAGGGCGGCAAGATCGGTAACTCTATCTGCGAAGACGACAAATTGCAGTTGGCTCTCGATATCATCGAAAAGGCGAAGGCCAAAGGCGTAAACCTCGTATTGGGTACGGACTGCGTGGCTGCCGATGCTTTTGCCAATGACGCACACACACAAGTGGTTCCGGCTAACGACATTCCTGAAGGATGGGAAGGTCTGGACGCAGGTCCGGCTACTCAGAAAGCTTTTGCCGAAGCCATCAAGGGAGCCAAGACGATTCTGTGGAACGGTCCTGCCGGCGTATTCGAATTCGATAACTTCACAGCCGGTTCGCGCGCCATTGCCGAAGCTATTGCCGAAGCTACCAAAAACGGTGCATTCTCACTCATCGGTGGTGGTGATTCCGTAGCATGTATCAACAAATTCGGCATGGCCGACCAGGTTTCTTACATTTCTACGGGCGGCGGTGCTCTGCTCGAAGCCATCGAAGGCAAGATCCTTCCGGGTATCGCAGCCATCAAAGGTTAATCCGTCCCGGCGGACATTCTGAAATACGAAGGGCGACTTGTGCATACGGGTTGCCCTTCTTCATTCCAAAACTCCATGAAGAAGTTAATTCCCCTACTCCTCTTGTTAGGTATCGTGTGCGGATGCCATTCCGGACAGAACGATACGGCTACCTCGCAGACCGGGAAAACGCGTCAAGATTCCTTAGCCCTTAAGGTGGCCTTGATGCCGACCTTGGACTGCCTGCCGTTCTACTATGCCCAGCGGTGCGGACTGTTCAAAGAATTAGGCCTGGACATCCGCCTGCAAACTTTCAATGCCCAAATGGACTGTGATACGGCTTTCGCCCGCAGACACGTGGACGTGTCCTACACGGATCTGATTCGTGCGGCATGGATGCAAAGCAAAGGCACCGGCCTGTACGTATTCATGCAGGCGGACGGACATCATGAATTGTTGACGGCCAAAAGCAGACGCATACGACAGATCAAGCATCTAAAGGAACGGATGGTGGCCATGGCCCGCCACTCGGTGACAGACCTGTTGTTAGACACGGTCATCGGGCAGGCACGTCTGGAACCGTCCACGGTCTACCATCCCCAAATCAACGACATCCGGCTCCGGTACGACATGCTGAACAATGCCACGATAGATGCGGCTTTCCTTCCCGAACCGTATGTCACACAAGCCAAGCTGAAAGGCCATAGGAGCATCTACGACAGCCGGAGGCCACACATGCGGCTCATGGCTTTCATGGTATCGTCCGACGCCGTGACCGACAAAAGGAAATCGGAACAAATGCGCTTGCTGCTGCAAGGCTACAACAAAGCCGTGGAACAAATCAACCGTAAGGAACAAACGGACAGCATACGGAACATCCTGCTCGGCTACCCTGTAGAACCGGAAACGATAGATTCCCTGAAAATACCGGCTTATCCTCAAGCCCAAAAGGCGGAAAAAGGCAACGTGGCCACAGCTCTCCGTTTCTTGACTTACCGACATTTGATTACGCCTGAATATACGGGCGACACGCTCATCCACACACCATTCATCCCTTAAACTTATGGATAGGAAAAGCTTTGAACTTCTTTATCAAGATGCCGTAGAGGCACTCACCTCACGCCGCATGCACGACGCCCTGAACTGTATCCGGGGGATTTTGTTCAATACCGAGAATCCGGAACTGAACCGTGAACTGGAATCCGTACAACAGGACTATGGCATGATGCTCACGTTCATATCACAGGGAGGCACGGACCCTCAACAGGCCCTTGTCCACCGCAACCTGACCCACCGAGCGTTCACGTTGCTCGACAAGTCCGCACGGCTCTACCATGTCCGTTACGAAAACGACCTGTACGCGGAAACGTACAATCGCTGTGACGCCGACCAGACGGCCTCTTTCGACCAATGGCTCGAAACGGCTGATTTATTACGGGAAAAATTGTCAGAGAACCAAGGAAATACCTCTACGGGAGAAGCTGAGGAAAACAGTTTCTACAACGTATACGACAGGCTGTTCGAGTATATCTGGACCGCTCCTCTTTTCCATGTAGCCGACGCGGAAAAACTGAAAAATTTCATAGAGAAGCAGGAAACCGACGAACAAGCCTTGCTCGTCAGTGCCGTCATGCTGAACATACAACGATATTTCGACCCGCAAAAATACCGCCTCTTGCTTCATTTCTGCCGGACGGAACATACAAAAGTCCGCGCACGGGCCATGACGGCCGCCGTGTGGACCTACATGCAATACGAAAAGCGCTTTGTCTACTATCCCGACCTCTCGGACGGACTATCATTGCTGGCACAGGACGAACACCTCAAAGGGGAACTCATCCTCCTGCAACAGCAATTCCTGCTCAGTCTGGAAACGGCTAAGGCCGAAAGGAAATTGCAAAATGAAATCTTTCCCGATTTGCTCAGAAGCCGGAACTACCAACGCAATAAAATGGGATTCGAGCAAATGGAGGAAGATTTGGCGAAGGCCTTGCGTGGAGAACCGAATGCGGAATGGGAAAAGATGCGGGGCAACAAACAGTTGGCCGACAACATGAAAGAAATCATTGCCATGGGTAAGGAAGGGATAGACATCAACTTGGGAACCTTCTCCGCGCTCAAAGGCTTCTCGTTCTTCCAATCCGTCGCACACTGGTTCACACCATTCAACAAACGGCGGCCGGAAGTGAAAAGCATCTTCCCCCCGGGTATACGGCACAATCCGATACAGATGCTTATGGAGGCCGGTAACTTCTGCGAATCGGACAAATATTCGCTTTGCATGATGCTCAACCAAATAGCCCCTTCGCAACGGGATATGATGATTTCCCAAATCGGTTCACAGATAGAAGGCAACGAAGAAGGTCTCCGGGATGTAGCCAAGAAAAGCATGAACATCGGTTCCGTCTACCGTAGCTATTTGCAGGATTTGTACCGTTTCTTTAAACTTCATCCGCGTAAGGCACAGTTCGACGACCCGTTCAAAAGAGACCAGTTGTTCACCCGTTATACGGTATTGGAAAGCATGTTGAAAACACCGGCTTACTTGCGCGAGATGGCCTCATTCCTTATGAAAAGGGAATATTACCAGGATGCCATTGCCTACATGGAAGAGGCGCTCAAACACGAAACGGCAGATGCCGAAACGCTACAAAAAGTGGCCTTTTGCTATCAGCACACCGACCGGCCGAGCAAGGCCATATACTATTATCAACAAGCCGACCTGTTGAGTCCGGACAATGAATGGATTCTGAAACAAATGTTTCTGTGTTATTCCGCCTTGGGACGCTATGAGCAGGAACTCGACTGCCTGAAGGGCTTGGAAGAGATGAACCCGGGCGACACCCGCCTGATTTCAGAAATCGGATTATGCCTGATGCAGCTCGAACGCTACGAAGAAGCCGCCCAACGTTTTTATGAATTGGAATACAAAGGGGAAAGGGTGGTACCGTCGTGGAGAGCCATCGCCTGGTGCAACTTCAAGATGGGACGTCTGGAACAGGCAGACAAGTACTACCGGAAAATACTGCAACAAGATAAGGTGACATGGGAAGACTATCTCAATGCCGGACATACGGCATGGTGCCTGAAACAAACGACGGAAGCCATCGCCTATTACCGGAACTACCTCCAACTCTACCGCAGCAAAAGGAAGGATACGACACAGCCTTTGCTATCCCCCTTTGACGAAGACCGGAAAGAATTGCTCCTACACGGATTGAACGATTTGGAAATCAGCCTGATGCGGGACATTCTCCAACCGGAACCGGAAAGCTGAATGTAAAAATCAAATCAGGGGAATGAGAAGATGGTAGAACCATCCCATAAAGCGGCGTCCGAAAGAGCGCCGCTTTTTCCAATTCTCCGGAGTGAGTAACGTAGAATGATGTTTGTCTGCTTCGAAAATAGACTGTAATTCGCGAGTCGTACAGGAATCGACGATAAAAGCGTTCACTTCATAGTCGAACTTCAAGCTCCTGCTATTCAGATTAGCCGACCCCACCGTACAAAACGTACTGTCCACCATCATGACTTTCGAGTGGTGGAACCCGTCTTCATAATAATAAATGTCGGCCCCTCGCTTCATCAACCTTTTGGCATGGTAGGCCGCCACATCGGGCATGACGGGAACGTCACATTTGGTAGACAACATGACCTCAAGCTTCACTCCGCGCTTCAACGCACGATATAAGGCCTTCTTCACACTGGGCACCAAAGTAAAATAGGGGTTTACAATCTGTATCCGTTTTTGCGCATTGTCGATTGCGTCTATATAACTCCTGCGGATAATGGCCGGACTCCTCTTCGGCTCACGATTAGCCACGCCCAAAAGAACGCCGGAAGAATCCGCGCAGGCCGTCTCTTTCAATCCCCGGAATCCGGTCTGGAAGGCCAGGCTGTCCGTCTGGTATTCCAAACTGTCTATCTTGTCGCCAGTACAACGCTCCCACATCTCACAGAATATACGTCGGTAAAGAGGTACACAATCACCTTCCAGACGCATGTGCATATCTCTCCATTTACCGAACTCCGGACGGCCATGGATATAATAGTCGGCCACATTCATTCCTCCGGTGTACACCACCTTATCGTCGATAACCACAATTTTGCGATGGTCACGATGCAAGGCATGGTTCACCCAAGGAAACACGATGGGATCGAATACGACTACTTCAAAATGACGGCTCTTTAATTGCCTTAGATGTCTTTTCCGCAAGGGACGGTCGTTGCTGACATTACCAAAATCATCGTAAATCACCCTGACTTTAACCCCTTCGCGTACTTTTTTATCCAATAAGGTAAACAACGCTTTTCCGATAGAATCACTACGGAAATTGAAATATTCCAGATAGATATAATGACGAGACTGCTCTATGGCTTTGAACATGTCTTCAAACTTTTCCGCACCGCTCGGTAACAACGTCACGCGGTTGTGGGGCGTAAACAACACACCGTTTTCCTTTAAATCCTCTACCGTAAGAGAATCGCTCAGGCTTGCCTGTGCCATAGACACAAGCCCCATCGACAGCAAAACGCCACAGAATATGACACGCCACTTACTCATAATCGCTTCCTCGCCTCGACCCGGGCCGAAGCATTCTATCCTTTTTTATAAGATTCATACCATTACCCGCCCGTCAGAACATACAACTGAAGTGGTCTACCACCCCCAACAAATGCCGGTCTTCATCCACGACCAAAACCGTATGTATCTTGTTATTGTGCATAATATCTTGAATCTTGGCAATCTTGGTATCCGGCGATACGCATTTCGGCGTACGCGTCATCACCTGCTCCACCGGGACGTTAAAGAACTTATCCTGCAAACTTTCCATAGCACGCCGCACATCGCCGTCCGTTATCAATCCGACAACCTTACCATCCACTTGCGCCACACATAATCCCAACTTTCCCTTGCTCACATGGATAATGGCCTCGCCCAACTTCATTCCGGGAGGTATGACCGGCAAGTCGTTGCTGCGCATCACGTCATGCGCCGTGGTCAAGAGACGCTTGCCCAACGTCCCGCCGGGATGGAACTGTGCAAAATCCTTAGCCTGAAAATGACGCATCTCGATGAGCGCACAGGCCAAAGCATCACCCATGGCCAAAGTAGCCGTAGTGGAAGACGTCGGTGCCAAATTCAAAGGACAAGCCTCGTGGCTGACCTTGACCACCAAATGACACGTGGAATACTTGGCCAACAAAGAATCGGGATTTCCGGAAATACCAATCAAAGGAATATGATGTTCCAATAAATAAGGAATGAAACGAAGGAGTTCGTCGGTCTGGCCGGAGTTGGAAATAGCTATGACGACATCATCGGGCGTCATCACCCCCAAATCGCCATGGAAGACATCCAACGGATTGATGAAAAAAGCCGGTGTTCCCGTACTTGACAACGTAGCGGCCATCTTGGCACCGATATGCCCGCTCTTGCCCACTCCTGTTATAATTACCTTTCCGGTACAACGGAGCATCAAATCCACCGCTGCATCGAAATGTTCATCCAACTGAGGTATCAAATCCAAAATGGCCTGGGCTTCGTCGCGGAAGCACTTGACGGCAATATCTTTCACTGGGCTCATAGCAATGATGCAATTACGGTTTCCAAATCTTTCAGATACAACATATTCGGGCCGTCGCTCATGGCTTTCTCCGGATCGGGATGCGTCTCGAAGAAATATCCGTTCGCACCGAACGCTTTCGCCGCCAAGGCCATGGCCGGCACGAACTCACGGTTTCCGCCAGTCTTTCCGCCTGCCGCGCCGGGACGTTGTACGGAGTGCGTACAGTCCATGACCACACGGGGCACAAAGGCTTTCATATCCGGAATATTACGGAAATCCACCACCAAGTTATTGTAACCGTAAATATTACCACGCTCGGTCAGCCAAATTTCCTTTGCTCCGCTCTCCTGCGCTTTTTCCACGGGGTATTTCATGTCAAGTCCCGACAAGAACTGGGCTTTCTTGATGTTGACAATCTTACCGGTACGGGCTGCCGCCACCAACAAATCGGTCTGACGACACAAAAAGGCCGGTATCTGTAAGACATCCACCACTTCGCCCACCGGAGCGGCCTGAAAACTTTCATGGATATCCGTCAGAAGTTTAAGACCGTACTTCTCACGCACTTCGCCCAACATCTGCAAACCCTTCTCCAATCCGGGGCCCCGATAAGAATGCACCGAAGTGCGGTTGGCTTTATCAAAAGAAGCCTTAAAGTAAATCTCTATATTAAATTTCTGCTTTATCCGAACCAGCTCGCACGCCACCTCGTCCAACAAATCAGCGGATTCAATCACACACGGACCGGCTATAAATATAGGGGTCATGACAATCTGTTTTAATAATATAACGTGCAAAGGTACACAAAAAAAGAAAAAACGCCTCTCTCGCCACTGCTATATTATGTAAACATGAGAAAAAGAACTCTTTTAAGCACAAGTAGAACACGGGAGCCGACACTCCCGAAAAGTAAACAGTCTGCAACCACAGAGTCACCATAGAAATACCAAAGGTTTGCAAAAAGGAACTATAAAATAAAAAGCGACCATGCGAATTCTAGTCACAGACGGTTTGGCAACATACTTTTCATCCATAAAAAGAATCTTTTGGATAAATTCTTATGTCTCCAACGGAACGACTCAGTAACGGTTACCTTTTTCCATATGCCGCCGTTCCACGCCTACGACCATAAGGACGCAGCTGAACTCCTGCATACCGATGCCCGTGGGAGGGAGAAAGGCGGTTACGTCCTTTCCCTTTGGGCGGAATTCCGCCAGCCCCGTCAGCAGGTTGTGGCGCAGGTCGTAACGCTCTTCCGCGAAAGCGGCCAGCCGGTGGTCGAGGTGGGCAGGCGCGTTGTCTTTCGCGTCGTGGGCTTCCGCCTTCCGGGAGGCCAGCCTTGTGGAGGCTTCCGGTCGTGATTCGGAGACTGTTATTTCTTCGATATGACCGGTCACGCTTCCGGCAACTTCCAAACGTCCGGCTATCCTTTTTGATAAATCGCTCCCACTCGGCAGAGCCAAGCGAGCTTGCCTCTGCGTTCGCTTACTCGCGATTTTCTCCGCCCATCGACGTACAGCCCTCCTTACGATGTGTTTCAGTTCCATGTGCTTCGGTTTTTACGGCAAAGTTAGGGGCCGCATGGCGGAGGTTGCACATTTGTGCGCGTTTCCGCTCGTTTGTGCACATTTTCGCACATTAGTGCACATTTCTGCACATTTCTGCACGTTTCTGCACGTTTCTGCACGTTTCTATGTTTCTCTGTGCTATCCTTCTATGAGCAATCAAAAAGGAATACGTACTAATATAAGTTAACTCCTTCACTTTTATTCATTACATATATTAATATTATTTATTTTTTATCGTAATACATAAATACTTTTTTCTTTTCCATTATATTTAAGCCGTTAATTTAATTTCAAAAAAATGTATTATGAAAAAGAAATTATTATTTATTGCCGTTTGTGTAGCTTCCGTTGTGGCTGGTTACATTTCTTATGAACATCAACAGAAACAAAAAGAGGAATTGTCCGAGTTGACTTTGGCTAACATTGAAGCTTTGGGGTCCATAGAGGACTATTGGAATCGGCCAGATTATGATTGCGTTGATGTGACATGTAATTGTGTGGTTTATAAATATGACTCTGATGCAGCCCAATATATGGGAAAAGGAAAAGGGACTGTGGCACATACTTGGAATTGTACAGGATGTGGAAGTTGTGGTTGGACTGAGAAATAAAAAGACGGCGTATGAAACGTTTTATGAACATTTCACGTATTGCAGTAGCCTCTGTATTACTGCTCTTTATTTCGTGTACCCCCAAACATCGAGAGATGAAGCCCGCTGTGCCATCAATTATAGTGAGTGGTGTCGAACATGTGGATTCGTGGCCTGAAAATGGAGGTCTGCAACAGGGTTCCTTGCATTCAGAGTTTGACTCTGTTAAATACATTAGGTTAGAGACGAATGACAAATGCATGATTGGGGAAATCAGCCAGATACTCCGTATGGGAGACAGTTTATTGGTCGTCGATCAATATGTGGCAAAATCCATGGTCGTATTTGATTTGAATGGGAATTACTGTTATAATATAGGCGGGCAAGGACGCGGCCCGGGAGAATACAATGAGATAGGATATGTTCATGTGGCAGATGATGGGAATATATATGTGGCAGACCGAGGAGCCGGCAAGATTCTGACTTATGCAAAAGACGGGCATTTCGTGAAAGAAAGTCTATTGAATGCGGGTGCTCCGCAAGCATTTGTCGTTTTGAAAGATTCCATATTGTTGGGTAGTTATTCCGGTTATAGGGTTAATGCGCCTTACAGGCTCGCATGGACGAACCTGAATCAGGTAGGGGATACATTGAATACTGCCTTTCCTTATATGACAACAAGAAGATACGTGGCAGGTGAATTTTTAAGAGGAAAGGACAATGAAGTCCTGTTCCATTATCCTTTGAACGATACGGTATATGCAGTTACAGATGCAAAAATAGAACCCTATTTGTCAATGGGTTTTTATGAAGAAGACGAGTTACGTTCTTTTATAAAAGATACGGAAGATTTGGATGATGAGGACTATAAAAAAGTTTTGTACACTTCAGAGGAAATAACCAACCATATAGAACTGTTTCGGTGTGATAATCACTGGGTGGTGTATTCTCAGAAAGGATCTTATGCTTATATTTCTTTCATAGACAAAGGAAGAAGGGACTACATTAAATCTGATGTGAATAAAAAAAAGCTTTATGTTCCAGATAACTTTAGCACCTCTTGGCATGACTGGATTATCGGTTATGTCAATTATGACGCTTTGGACTATCTAAATAAGGAACAGCGTGAGGATTTTTTAAAATCATTGTCCGAGGCATGCGGTTCAGAAATCACATTGGATTCTTTGGAGCAATCTAATCCGGTGATTACCATGTACCATTTGAAGTCGCGCTGAGGTCTGTTACGAGTGGAAGTTGCCGTCCGGAATATTCCGGATGGCTTTTTTAAAGGGTAAGTTTCTGGATGTTGCATACCATTCCCTCCTCCATACTTTTCCGGAAAAATGCCTTTCATCTTTCAGGATACAACATAACCCTTTCAAAACAAGTCGGATACATCCTGAACTTTCAACCTGTCGTCTTTCAGCCCATGTCAGCTACAAGCTGAGCCGAACGCCGCTTTTCGTTTGGCGCAGATCTGCAAATCATTCGGCTTAGATTGAGAAATCACTCGCCTTAGATTGATTTTCCGTTTGGCGCACAACGGTAGCCGCCCATCACCTGAAAGTGAGCTGAAAGATGGCACCTCCATCCTTCAGGATACTAATATGCTTAAAGCAAGACGTTTACAGCATATCCTGAAAGATGAAAGACTTTTTTCTAAAATTTCCGGAGAGGAAAAGACAAAAAAACAGCCGGATTATTGTCCGGAAACACATTATTCTGTATATTTGCTTACAAATAACAAATTACATGAACTTAAATCTCAGGAAACATGAGTAAATTAGTAATTAATTCTTTCGAAGATTTTGAAAAATATGTAGGGCAGCCCTTGGGCGAATCGGAATATTTGCAGGTAGACCAGGAACGTATCAACCTCTTTGCCGATGCCACTTTGGACCATCAATGGATTCACACGGACGTGGAACGTGCCCAAAAGGAAAGCCCGTTCAAGAGCACCATCGTACACGGTTATCTGACCCTATCCCTCCTGCCCTATCTGTGGAACCAGATCATCGAGGTCAACAACCTGAAGATGATGATTAACTACGGTATCGACAAGATGAAATTCGGCCAAGCCATCCTCAGTGGACAAAGCCTGCGCCTGAGCACAAAACTCGAATCCTTGGCCAACCTGCGCGGTGCCGTCAAGGCCGAAATCAGATTCACGATGGACATCAAAGAGACCGGAAAGAAAGCATTGGAGGGCACGGCTATCTTTATTTATTATTTCAACTGATTACGCAAGGATAGCCGGACGCTTTTTACCGGATACATTTCCGGCATCCGTTTCAAAAACTGCGGCATTCGTCTCTCTAAAAAAGACAGCCGCAGTTTTTTTATATTCTTTGTTGCAAAAACGCTTCCCTTGCGTCTTCTTTATAAAAACATAGCCCGCGCATGAACAAAGAAACCTTCAAACAGACCTATTTACCGTTGTCTGCCTCCATGTATCGCACGGCCTACCGGATATTAGGAAATCCGGAAGACGCTGAAGACATGGTACAGGAAGCCTATATGAAACTATGGAAGCAACGGGATACACTGGACGGAATCCTCGATGCCCGGGCATACGCCGTAACAAGCGTCAAGAACCTGTGTCTCGACACCATACGGAAACGACATCTCTCATACGAAGACTACGGAAAAACAGAACGTACCATGGCCGCAGCATCCACTCCTTACACAGAGACCATCCACTCGGAAGAAGCCGCATTGCTGCACCGATATATCGATAGTCTGGAGGAGCCTCAACACACCGTCGTCGTCATGAGGGCCATCGGCAGATACAGTTTTGAAGAGATTGCGTCCGTCGTACAGTTGAAAGAAGCCCACATCCGGATGATACTTTCCCGCGCCCGTCGAAAACTACGAGAACTATATATAAAAACAATGGACCACCATGAACAGAAAAAATACAGTTGATTACCAGGAACTCCTGAAGCGGTATTACGAAGGAAAAACCACTTTGGAAGAAGAGAACCTGCTCCGGACCCACCTCCTTTCTCATACGGAAGAGAACCATGCCGACGCTACCCTTTTCCGTATCTTGGCTGAAGAAAGTCAAGCCCTCCCACCTGACGGAATGGAACAACGTCTGGAAGCTTGGATAGACCGGCAACCGGCCGTACCCTCCCGTAAAAGGCTCTTTCTTTTTTGGGGGGCCGCTGCGGTGGCAGCCGCCTTGCTTTGCTACGTGGGCGTCACACATGCCCCGCAACAGCATAACGGACTCACGCCCCAAGAAACCCTCATTGCCAAAAAAGCATTGGGAAGTACGCTCAAATGTATCGAAACGAGCGAACAAAGCGTCCTGCGCACTCACGAAAGACTAAAATATATCAAAAGAGACATCCATAAGAATATTCACGAACTTAAAGACATGGCCTTATGAAAAGACGACTTATAGTACTATTGGCCGGACTGGCATACATCATGCCGGCCGCAGCCCAACAAACGCTGTTCGACCGTTATGCCGAGAAGCAAGGAGTGACTTACGTCAATATAAACGGCGAAATCATCAAGACCTTATTGCCCGATATGTCGAACATATCCATTAAGGAAATCAACATCCTGGATATAGACAACCGCCAGCTTCTCCAGTCCATAGACAAGGACTTGCAGCAATGTATCAAGGACGAAAAGTACAAGCAACTCATCAAAACGGTAGACTCCGATGAGAAAGTCTGTATCTTAAAAAAAGAAAAATCCTCTGACTGCCCAAGCGCATTTCTTATAACCGTCCAAAGCAAAGAAGACACGCAGTTGATTTGGATTACAGGAGACATGCGGAAAGAAGATTTGGAAAAGCTATTAAAAAAACTCTAAAAAACAAATATCATGAAGTATTTCATCCTTATCCTTGCCTGCCTTTGCGCCATGTCGTGCAGCAGGCAGACCACCGGCATAGACGCATTCGTCAGCCAATACGACCAAGCTTCCGTACGTATGCCGGGCATCCTCATGCCCTTGGTGAAAAAGAAACTCCACAAAGCGGGCATTAATGTGAAAAGCATAAAAGTACTCACACCCGAGAAACTGCAAAACGATTCCACCCTTCTCAAGCGTTACCTCGCTGATTTGGAAATGTTGGACTTTAAGGACTATTCCAAAATGGTAGAAGTAAAGGAGGACGACGAACACATCCGGGTGTTTTTCAAAAAAGACAAGGAAGTCATTCACCAAATCGTAGTCGTCATTCGTTCCACGGAAGACCCGGAAGAAGATGGCATACTCGTACTCCTCAAAGGTGAATTCAATATAAAGGACATACACAAAATCATCAAACACGACGCCTTTAAATAGGGAACGTTACTTCTCTCCCCGCCCATCCGTTTACCAAGATGGCAAAGGATTGTGCCCGATTCGCCACATTCCTTTGCCGTTTTTATTGCTTAAAAGATTACCGTTAAAACAGCATGCCGAACAAATATCCCGAAATGGTCGCCATCACAATGACAAGACCCACGTAAACGACTGTCTTTTTTGTTCCCAACACGCCCCGGATGACGAGCATGTTGGGCAGGGACAGGGAAGGACCTGCAAGCAACAGGGCCAATGCCGGACCTTCGCCCATTCCCGAAGCCAACAAACCTTGAATAATCGGTACTTCCGTAAGCGTGGCAAAATACATGAATGCACCGACGAAGCTGGCGAGGAAGTTGGAAAGAATCGAATTGCCCCCGACCGCCCACTCAATCCAACTGCTCGGAATGATTCCGGCAATGGCAGTGCCATCGTGCGTGGAACCCAGCAGGAAACCAGCCACCGCCACACCGATTGCCAAAAGTGGCAATATCTGTTTGGCAAATCCCCATGAGGACAAAGCCCACTCACGATTTACATCATTCCGAGTATCGGTAAGCAAAATGACCGACAACGCCGCTATTGCCACAATCATAGGAACGAGCGGAACTGATTTCGCATTGGCAATAAAGAGATTTGCGAGGATTGCGGCCATTCCCGTCAAGACCACCGCCAATAGGACTTTCCATACGGGAAGTTTGAGAATGCCGACTAATGACCAACATAAAAGCATGCCCAATCCACCCGTGATATACCATTTGTAACCGAATATATGATACCACACCCAATTTTCGGAGGCAGCAGGTGCACCCCAGTTAGCGAAAACAAGGATAAGCACCAGTGTAAAGAAGTGGAATGCGGTCTGCCACACCGGACGTTTCTCCGCCGGTAGTACAATATTCATCTGTTCCTCTTTCTTGGCTTTCTCCTCTTTGCGGAAGATGAAGGACATGGCAAGCCCGATGATTACGGAAAAACTTACCGCACCGACAACACGTGCAATTCCCATTTCAATACCCAAGATGCGTGCTGTCAGAATGATAGACAAGATACTGATAGCCGGACCGGAATACAGGAATGCAATGGCCGGACCCAATCCGGCTCCGCGTTTATATATGCTGGTAAACAACGGAAGGATAGTGCATGAACATACGGCCAAGATGCCTCCCGAAACGGCGGCAACCGTATAGGACAACCACTTCTTTGCGTTCGCTCCGAAATACTTGATAACGGAACCTTGACTGACAAAGACTGCTATCACTCCGGCTATAAAGAAAGCGGGCAACAGACAGAGGACGACATGTTCCCGGGCATACCATTGGGATAGGTCGAGTATCGCATCAATAGCTGTAAGAAACCGCTCGCTTCCAAGCGGCATAAAGAATATGGATGCGAAAACAACCACAATCCAGGCTAATGTTTTCAATTCTTTTTGAATGTCCATAGCGACAGGAGTTTACATACCTAATATTTTCTTTACTTCATTTTCCGTGGGAACATGTCCTTTCAGCTTTACCTCCCCATCGACTACCACCGCGGGGGTAGTCATGATGTTATAATTCAGCAATTCCATGATGTCCTCCACCTTGACGAGGGTAGCATCAATCCCCTGTTCTTTCACTACTTTTCCAATGACTGCGTAGGTCGCCTTGCATTTGGCGCAACCTGCTCCTAAAACTTTAATTTCCATAATTTACGATATTGATGTTGGAATTATTATATTCGTAATATTACGAACATTGACTACAAAAAAAATCACAGATACAGGGTTATGGCATAATACCCCCCGATGGCTATGAACAGCCCGCCGACGATGAAGTTCAGCCACACCCGAACGGTCTGCACCTTCCCGTAGAAACTGCTTATGTGCTGCACACTGAATGCCAGTATCCACGCAACGATTAAAACCGGGAGTGCCGTTGCTACCGCAAACAATACGAGCAGCAGATAGCCTGCCGGTGATGTGGTGGACATGGGGATTAACATGCCGAAATAGAAAATGCCGCTTGTCGGGCAAAATGCCATCGCAAACAACATACCGAGCCATAAAGCACCCCAGTTGCCATGCTTCGCCAGTCCTTCTCTGCTTCCTTTAAATCCGAACTGAGGCAGATTGAGAGTGTTTCCGAACAACATAAACAATCCGATGAGCAATAAAACCGGAGGCAACAACATTTCCCCGTATTTCCCGATAACCTTTTGAATGCCAAACAGGCTCGCACCCTCTTCGAGAACCATAATCAACACGCATCCCAATGCCGTATAAGCGACAATGCGCCCAAGCGTATATAGCAAACCTTTCCTGAAAACGGTTTTCCGGTTTTCCACCTCTTTCCCTATATAACCGATAGCAGCGATATTCGTAGCCAACGGACAGGGAGAAACGGCAGTCAGCAATCCCAATAGAAAAGCAATCAAAGCCGGTGTCGTGCTATTGTCTAATAATGATTGCAGCCATTCCATGACTTTCCGAATTAGTCGAGCAATCCGTTTATTTTCTCTGTCAGACCTTGCTTGAATGTATCGGGAGCCGTACGGGCATTGGCAAAGGCATACTTCGTCAGGTTTTCCGCACTCTCTTTACCGCTTTGGTAACGGACAAGAAAGAGTGAAGACCATGTCACTTCGTACTTGTCTGCGATGGCCTCGTTTTCTTCCTTAGAGATATCAATAGTCTTGAAAACGAGTGACCCGTTCTTTAATTGTTCCTCAAATTGTGCTTCTACTGCTTCTTTTGCGTTTTTCTCTATCGCCATACAGGTGGCACACCGTTGTTTGCCATGAAAATAGAGGACTTCCACACGGTTTTGTTTCTCATTCTGTGCTGTTTGCCGCTCTGTACCGCTACTGTTTTTCGCTGTATTGTTACCGCAGGCGGTCAAACCAAGCACTAAAGCCAATGTTAAAACGATGTTATTCATACAAGTTACTTTTAATAAGTTATTGGATATGTTTGTTTTTCGTAGAATAACGAACAACAAAGATAAAAAAGTGCCACTTTTTACAGCAACTTTCTTTTTTTGCAGGCACATTGCCCGAAGAACTTGGCAAAAAGTTCACGGGCTATATTCCAGTTTTCCCGATTGATGCAATACTTTACTTTGGGAGCTTCTATCTCCCCCTGTATCATTCCGGCATCTTTCAATTCTTTCAAGTGTTGTGACACCGTCGCTTTGGCTATCGGGAGTTCCTCATGGATGTCCCCGAAGAAACAACACTCCTGTTTTGCCAGAAATTCGAGTATGGCCATCCTTGCCGGGTGCCCCATCGCTTTGGCGAAACGGGCTATTTGCTCCTGCTCCAGTGTATAGTTCTTATCCTTCATGCTTTACTGCGGTCTTAATGTTCGCAAAGATACGAACAATTCCATTTCTCACAAATAAAACCGATGAAAAATATTCTCCTCTCATCGGTTTTTATCTTATCAGTCCTTCAACTTCTCTTTGGATTGCCTTTTACTAAGCTTCTTTCATTTTGATATCCTCTAACTTCCATGCAGGATTTCCGTCAGGATGGGACGCGCCCCGCTGACAAAACATTCCACTGCTATCACCATCAGAATCAAACCCATCAGCCGCATCATGACGTTGTTGCCCGTCTCGCCGATAAATTTCACCAACTGGCCTGCCCATCGCAAAAGGCAAAACGTAACGACATACACCAATACGATAGCCACAATCAAGGCTGTTTTCATTTCAAACGAATGGGCTTCCTGCATCAGGACAATCGCATTGGCAATCGCACCCGGCCCGCATAGTAAAGGGATTCCCAAAGGAGCCACGGAAACATCGTTGGCATACTCTTTGATTTCTTCTTTCCTCAAATTCATCGGTGTGTACTTGGCCTGCAACATATCGAATCCGATACGGAATATGATAATACCGCCTACGATACGGAAACCATTGGTAGATATACCGAAAAACTTGAACAGGAACTGACCGGCAAGCACAAACAGCAACAAAGCGCAGCAAGCCACCAAGGTGGCTCTTATGGCCACCGCACGCCGCTCCTTTTCATCCAAAGACTGTGTCATGGTCAGGAATACGGGCATCGTGCTCAAAGGACTAGTAATCGTGAAAAGCGAAGTGAAACACAACAACGCAAAAGGAAATACCGTCTCCATCATACTTATATCCATTTAACGGTTAAAACAGAATCCATCCTGCCAGCCCGCAGAGGCAAATCAATTTTATGGGATTCATCTTATACACCAGGCTACCGATAAAGGCAAAGGCAAAAAGAAAAATACTGATATAGAACTGCCACGGATTGTCCGGTGTACCGAAGTTTTCCGGTGTGAGCAACAGCAAAGCTGCCGCCGCCAACAACCCGACCACAGCCGGACGCAAACCCTGGAACACATGTTCCACCACAGGATGGTTCTTGAACTTCATCAGGAACTTGCTGATAAGCAACATCAGGATAAACGACGGAAGCACTACGGCAAAAGTAGCCGTCACACTGCCCAATACCGCCCAACCATGTCCGTAACCGGCATTGACCACACTGGTATAGCCTACATACGTAGCCGAGTTGATACCAATCGGTCCCGGCGTCATCTGGCTGATAGCCACGATATCCGTAAACTGCCCGCTCGTCAACCAATGATAACGGTTGACCACTTCTCCCTGAATCAGGGAAATCATGGCATAGCCTCCCCCAAAACCGAACAGGCCGATTTTGAAGAAACTATAAAAAAGCTTTACATATAACCACCACATATCTTTATCATTTACTTTCAGACGGTTTGATATAACGCCCGTACAGGTAACCTCCCAAGCCGGCCATTATAATAATGTATATAGGAGAAACACCCAACAGCCAAATCAACAAGGCACTCACCACCGGTATCCACACATTGGTCATCCCTATTTTGGCACTCTTCCCCATTTTAAACGTAGGAGCGGCTATCAGTGCCACCACTGCCGGGCGAATACCCTTGAAAATACGCTGCACGGTCTCATTATCCCGAAACTGTTGGAAAAACAAGGCTATGCCGAGAATAATCAGGAAAGAGGGCAAGATCGTACCCAAAGCACAAACCACGCTACCGGGCACGCCCTTCAGCTTATAGCCGATAAAAATGCTCATATTGACCGCAAAAATCCCGGGACAACTTTGGGCTATGGCCATCAAGTCCAGAAAGTCTTCACGAGCCACCCACTTGTTTTTGTCCACCACATCCGCTTCAATCAAGGGTATCATGGCATACCCTCCGCCTATGGTAAACAAACCGATGCGGAAGAACGTACGGAAACTGTTCCAATAAATATTCATATTTCAACTCTTATACGGAATGTACAGACAGCACACGGGGCTGTGCCCTTGCATAGACACAGCCCCCTTGCATGCTATCCGGACATGATTATTTTTTATGAGCCTCCACCCACTTACGGGCATTGACAAAAGCTTCCATCCAAGGCGTGATCTCATCCGTACGGCGGTCTGCCGGATACCAGGCGTTCTGCCACGGGAAGATGGCACGCTCCAAGTGGGGCATCATGGCCAAATGACGCCCGTCGGCACTGCATATACCGGCCACACTATAGTCCGACCCGTTCGGATTTCCGGGGTATTCGTCGTAGGTGTACTTCGCTATCACGTTATATTTGTCCTCCGGATAAGGCAAGGAGAACTTGCCTTCGCCATGGGCCACCCAGATGCCCAACTTGTTCCCACTCAACGAACCGAACATCACACTCCGGTTCATCGGGATGGTCAGTCCTACGAACTCCGATTCAAACTTATGAGAGTCGTTGTGCAACATGTGCGCCTTCTTCGTAAATTCCGGATTAATCAAATCCAGTTCCACCATCAACTGGCAACCGTTGCAAATACCCAAAGACAGCGTGTCTTCACGGGCATAGAAATTGTCGAGTGCCGCCTTGGCCTTCGGATTGTACAAGAAAGCACCGGCCCAGCCTTTGGCAGAACCCAACACATCCGAATTGGAGAACCCGCCGCAGAAGACAATCATATTAATATCTTCCAACGTCTCCCGTCCGCTTATCAGGTCGGTCATCATGACATCCTTCACGTCGAATCCCGCCAAATAGAGCGAATAAGCCATTTCGCGCTCACCGTTCGTTCCCTTTTCACGGATAATGGCGGCCTTGATGCCCAACGGGGTACGACGGTCGGGGTTCAACCCGTACTGAGACAACTTACCCGTGAAATCCTTATTAAACACCATTTCGAGCGGCTGCATCTTATAGTTCTCGAAGCGTGCCTTGGCGCGTCCGTTCATACTCTGCTTCCGGTCGAGCAAGTAGGAAGTGCTATACCATACGTCACGCAGATAATCTATGCCGAACTGGTACTCCGCACCGTCCTTTGTCACTTGGATGAGGCGTTCGTCCGTAGGATGTCCCAACTTGAGATAGCCCACACCGGCATCGTCCATGATTTTCTTGAACTCCGCCTTATGTTTGTCGGCAATTTGCACCACCACACCCGGATTCTCAGCCAAGAGAATCTTCACGATGTCATGGCGGCCGAATTTGTCCAAAGAGATTTCCATACCGCCTTCCATATTCGCGAAACACATTTCGAGCAAAGTGGTAATCAAACCTCCGGCCGAAATGTCATGACCGGCCAAAACCAAACCTTTGTTTACCAACGTCTGCACGGCATCGAAAGCATCACGGAAATATTCAGGATTCTTGCAGATCGGCACGTCAGAACCCACCTTATTTAAAGATTGGGCAAAAGCCGAACCACCCAAACGCAAGTCATCGAAACTGAAATCAATATGATAGAACGTGCTCTTTTCCTTATTGACCATCACCGGCGAAACCACCTTTTTCACATCGCTTACCTCACCACCGGCACTCACGATGACCGTACCCGGAGAGATGATTTTCTCGCCGCCGGGATACTGTTGGCTCATGGACAAGGAATCTTTTCCGGTAGGCACGTTGATTTCCAAAGCACAACAGAAATCGGACAAAGCCTGTACACCTTGGTACAAACGGGCATCTTCGCCTTCCTGAGAGCGGCACGGCCACATCCAGTTGGCAGAGAGAGACACGCTGTCCAACCCCTCGGCCAACGGTGCCCATACGATATTGGTCAACGATTCGGCCACCGAAAGCACGGAACCTGCGGCCGGGTCTGCCAAACCGGCCTGCGGCGCATGCCCGATAGCGGTAGCGATACCGGCCTTGCCACGGTAATCCAAAGCCACGACACCGCAGTCGCTCAACGGCAACTGGATTTCACCTTGGCATTGCTGACGTGCCACTTTGCCCGTCACGGAACGGTCCACTTTATTGGTCAGCCAATCCTTACAAGCCACGGCCTCCAAACGCAGTACACGAGCCACGTATTCATTCAACTTGGCTTCATCATACGTCACGTCCTCATACTTACGTTCCACCGTATTGTCGCGCATGTACGTCTTAGGACTGTGGCCGAACATCTGCGCCACATCCAAATCGAACGGACGCACGCCATCGGCCTGCTGGAAAGCAAAATGCGCGTCGCCGGTCGTTTCACCGACCACATACATCGGTGCACGCTCGCGTTCGGCTATCTTACGCACGTGTTCGATATGTTCTTCCTGAATCAGCAATCCCATGCGTTCCTGCGATTCGTTGGCTATGATTTCCTTAGAAGACAAAGTCTTGTCGCCAATCGGCAATTTGGACATATCTATCAATCCACCGCACTCTTCCACCAACTCGGAAAGACAGTTCACATGTCCGGCCGAACCGTGGTCATGAATGGAAACCACCGGATTCACGTCCTCTTCGCACAATGCACGCACCAAATTGTTGGCACGCTTCTGCATCTCGGGATTCGCACGCTGCACGGCATTCAGTTCGATGCCGGAAGAATAACGTCCCGTATCTACCGACGAGACCGAACCGCCGCCCAAACCGATACGGTAGTTATCGCCGCCTACCACTACGACCTTGTTGCCTTTCTGCGGCGTGCCTTTCAGGCAGTCGCGCTTCGTACCGTATCCCACGCCTCCGGCCAGCATGATCACCTTGTCATAACCGTAACGTTCACCATTCTCCTGATGCTCGAAAGTCAGTACGGAGCCTGTAATCAACGGCTGCCCGAACTTGTTTCCGAAATCGGAAGCCCCGTTCGACGCCTTGATCAGAATCTGTTCCGGAGTCTGGTACAACCACTGGCGCACCGGCAAGATGTCCTCCCAATCACGATCCTCATCCGTACGCGGATAAGAAGTCATGTAGACCGCCGTCCCGGCTATCGGCCATGAACCGACACCTCCACCCATACGGTCGCGTATCTCACCGCCCGTTCCCGTGGAAGCCCCGTTGAAAGGTTCCACCGTGGTCGGAAAGTTGTGCGTCTCCGCCTTAATGGAAATCACTGACTCGATATCTTTGATTATAAAATAGTCGGACGTGGAATGGTCTTTCGGTGCAAACTGTTCCACCACCGGTCCTTGTGCAAAAGCCACATTGTCCTTGTAAGCCGAAATGATTTTATGCGGATTCTCCTGTGTCGTTTTCTTAATCATCTGAAACAAAGAAGACTCCATTTCCTTCCCGTCGATAATGAACGTGCCGCCAAAAATCTTATGACGACAATGCTCGGAGTTGATTTGCGCAAAACCGAACACCTCCGAATCCGTCAGCTTACGCCCCAATTGGCCTTCCACCTGATGCAGGTATTCGATTTCCTCGGGCGAGAGTGCCAACCCTTCCTGTTCGTTATATTCTTCCAGATTCTCTATATACACAATGGGTGCCGGTTGGATATCAACCGTAAAAATATTCTGGTCCAAACCTTTGTACATACGTTGCAGCATCGGGTCGTGCTCGGCATGTTCGTCTTTCACGGGGAAATACTCTTCTATACGAGAAATACCGCTGAGGCTCATGTTTTGAGTAATCTCAACGGCATTCGTACTCCACGGAGTAATCATCTCACGACGCGGACCTACGAAACAACCTTTCAGTCCGTCTTCGGTTTCCACCGTGGCACCACCGTAGAGCCAACATAATTTTTCGATTTCCTCCGCATTGAGACGATGGTCCGCCTCTGTAGCGATGACGCTCCCGCCGGGAGTTCTAAAGAATGAAATAGACATAATTACTATTTGTAACAGATTAGAATAAATACTTTGGTTGCAAAGTTAAGCAAAAAAGCCCGATTGCACGTCCTGACACCTCAGAAAAGTAATCAGGAGAAGAGAAAAATAAAGAAACTCCCGTGAAAAATAGTTTTTCCTCTAAAATATTTCAAGAAATATAGCTTTATTATATTTATTTTAAATATCTTTGTCGCCGGTTAAGCTAAACATTTAGTCAAGAAGATACGTTAGTATTATTTAGATTCAGAAATAACTTCAAAACATTATTAATTATGAACAAACGAAGACTCATCAAGGCGTCATTATGGACAACCGCCTTATCTCCGTTCTTCTTCGCATCCTGCGTGGATGACAGTTATGACCTCACCAAGGACATTGACATGACCATCACCGTGGGCGGAGACCTCAGCATTCCGGGCAGCGGAACGGAAGAATTCACGTTGGAAGAAATTATGGATTTGGAAGACAACAGCGTAGTAAAAACCGATGCACAAGGTAATTACGCTCTGAACAAAGCCGATACCACAGAAACCGATGTGGAAATAGACCCCGTACACATCAACGCCCCGGCAAGCAATCCGACGACGACAACACTATACTTCAACACGCCGGCAGCCACAAGTGAAGAAGTGGAAGCAGAAGTAAACGATGTGACCACGGACTTCATTTTCTCGAAAGACGACGTAACCACGGATATCGTGTCGCTCACATCCGCAAATGTGGATTTCACGGCCAATCTGACGCTCAGCTTCAGCCAGACAAGCCAAAACGTAGATGTCATTACCTTGAAAAAAGGATTCAATATAGAAATGACCTTGGAAGGCCAGTCCCAACCCAACGGATTGGTTTTCGAATTAGGAGACCCGGAAAACTATGGCATCAAGGCCGGAGAGGCACAGACCATCGAATTCAAGAACGACCAAGAGATACGCAAAGGAGAAACGCTAAGAATACCCGTACACTTTAAGCGTATACAGAATTTCCCTGAAGGCCAAGGAATATATCAACCGGGACATTTCAAATTGCAAACGAATGTCATAGCCAACGGTACGGCTACGACCCCGGGTGTTCCGGCCGGAAATATTCAAGTGAACTTGATTACCGACACGGAAGTGCCCGACATCACGTTGCAGAGCGTAACGGGAATCGTAGACCCGAAGATTGATATCAACGTAGACCCGATTACCGTGGAAGGCATACCTGATTTCTTGAAAGACGACGTGAATCTGGACTTGGAAAACCCGTACATCAAGTTGAAACTCGAAAACGGCAGTCCGGCCGATGTAAACTTAAAAGCACGAATGACATGGACCAAAGACGGAGTGTTCAATGAAGGTTTCCAAATCGGTACCAATATCAATGAAAATACAGACCAGACTATCACTCTCTCCGGAAATGCCACTTCGGAATACTATCTCTCACGCATTGCAATGAACAACCTTCCCGCAGGTGCCAAGAATATCGTATTGGGTGACAATTTGTACAACCTGATACGTAACATTCCGGACGAAATCAAACTTACCGACGTAGAAGCCAAGGCTCTCCAACACGATACGGAAGTGATACTCGGCAACGACGGTGCCAATTATGAAGTAAACACCATTTACGAACTGAATGCCCCGTTGCAATTCGGAAACGAACTGAACATCGTATATAAAGACACCATCAACGATTGGGGCGGTGACCTTGAAGACATCACCATCAAAAAAGCCATCGTAGAAATGGATGCCTTGAACGGTATTCCACTCAACTTCGAGCTTAACGCACAAGCCATAGACCGGAATGGCAACGTATATCCCAACGTAACGGTTAATCCGGTCAAGAACACGATTGCCCCGGGTCTGAAACTGACAGGCGAAAACGGCGGAACGGCTACCGAAAGTCCTATTCAATTGGAAATCGTATGCGAAAGCGGAGACATGAAAGACCTCGACGGACTGATTGTCAACTTCACGGCCAACATGGAAGGTGTCAACCAAAATGCCACGCTGAACAAAGGCATGACACTGAAACTCTCCAATATCCGTATCCGCATCAAAGACGGAGTAACGGTAGACTTGAACTAATATCTCATTTTTATAACGGAATAAAATTATGAAAAGAAGAAATAAAATCGCAGCAGCCCTGCTCTTTGCAGCTTCCATTCCCGCTGTTTCAACGTGGGCGCAGAACAGTTTGCGTTCGGCCTATTTCCTTGAGGGATACACCTACCGCCATCAGATGAACCCGGCATTCGCCAGTGAACGTAACTACGTAGGTATGCCTGTACTCGGCAATTTCAATATCGGCCTACAGTCCAACATCGGTGTGTCCAACTTTCTGTACAAACTGCCTAACGGTGACCTCACGACATTCCTGAACGGAAGCGTCAGCAGCAGCGAGTTCCTGGACGGCTTGAAAAACCGTAACCGTCTGAACCTCGACGTAGATATGAACATCATTTCTTTCGGGTTCCACAAATGGGGCGGTTTCAATACGTTCGACCTCTCCGTAAAAAGCGGTATACGCGCAAACTTGCCTAAAGACCTGTTCGAATTCGCCAAAGTGGGTATGCAAGGCGGACATTCGGAATACAATCTGAAAGACATGGGCATGTACTCCAACAGCTATGCGGAAATCGCCTTAGGACATTCACGCAAGATTATGGACAAGTTGACGGTCGGTGCCAAAGTAAAATTCCTATTGGGTATCTACAATGCCGACTTCCATATCAACGACATGAAGCTTGTCATGTCCGACGACAAATGGCTTGTGTCCGGCGATGGCGAGTTTTCCACAGCCGGTATCGTAGACATACCGACCAAACTCAAAACCAAAGACGTCACGGACGATTACGGTAACATACATCAGGAAACGGAAGAAGAACTCGACTTCGACAACATCGGAACCGGCGATGCTATCGGAGGCTTCGGCATGGCTTTCGACTTCGGTGCGACTTACCAGTTACGCGAGGATTTGGAGCTTTCCATGGCTGTGCTCGATTTAGGATGGATAAGCTACAAGAATGCCGTACAATCGGCTATGGCTATGGAGCCGTGGGAATTCGACGGTTTCCATGACATTCCGTTCGATTCGGACAAAGCCGCTCCGGGCATGTCCATCGAAGACCAGATAGATAACCTGACGGACGACCTGGAAGACTTATTTCAAATGAAAGTACAGGGCAAGGACAAGCACACCAAGGCTTTGGGAGCTACACTGAACATCGGTGCGCTCTATACTTTCCCGTTCTATGACAAACTGAAATTCGGCTTTTTGGAATCCACCCGTATCAACGGTCAGTATTCTTGGTCGGAAGGCCGTTTCTCGGCCAACGTAGCTCCAGTGAAGTGCTTCGATGCCTCCATCAGCTACGCCATTTCATCTTTCGGCTCGTCTTTCGGATGGATAGCCAACTACCACGGAAAAGGATTCAGCCTCTTCTTGGGTAGCAACCACCAGTTCTTCAAGGTAACTCCGCAATTCATTCCGGTGAATAATGCAAATATGAACATCAGTATCGGTATCAACTTCCCGTTCGGAGATATCAAGTCCTTGTAACTTCCGATAAAAATCCTTTATAAAAGCCTGTCCGTGCCTTTCGTTACCGGCACGGACAGGCTTTTTTCTTTTCTCCGCACCTTCAAGCTCCAAGTTCCGGACAACAGACCCGCAAAAAAATCTGCGCCGATTGAAAAATCGTTCTCAGCCAAACGATTTTTCATTCTCAGCCAAACGATTTTCAGTTCTGCGGCATCCTCCGAAACGACATCCCCACACGGCTCCTTACGCTTGCAAAAACGGAAAGAAAAGCGGACTTTTTCCTCGAAAAGGAAGACTGAAAATGAAAAATGACCTTCCCTCTAAAATAAAACGGGGCAAACCAACGTTTATCCGTATAAAAGCCAATAAAAAGGAAATGAAATACAACAACGACAACGTAAGGCGGCAGGACCGCCTTTTGGAGGAAGACCGTGCATACGCCCTGCTCCGCGAAGGCGAATACGGCGTACTATCCATGACAACACCCACGGGAGGCGTCTACGGCATCCCGCTCAATTTCGTTTGGGACGGGCAAGAAAACATCTATATCCACTGCGCCCCACGAGGCCGCAAGCTCGACTGCATCGCCCTCTATCCGGAGGTGTCTTTCTGTGTGATTGGGAATACCCATGTCGTACCCGAACAATTCTCCACGAACTATTCCTCCATCGTTTTGACATGCCGGGCACGGACAGGTCTTTCGCCGGAAGAACGGATGCACGCCCTCCGGTTGCTGATGGAAAAATACACACCGGAACATCTGACCGCCGGGGAAAAATATGCGGAAAAGTCATTCCACCGTACGGAAATCATCCGGCTACACGTGGCGGAGTTCAGTGGAAAATGCAAACGGATACGATAAAGGGGAAGGATGCGCCTTCCCCCTTTCCTATTCAAAAGATATATTCCTCAACTCTTCCCGCTTTGTTTCCTCAGGCCGTATCCGGAGCAACCGGACCAATTCACCGCTGCTTACAGCGGTCTTAGGATTGAAATCACCGGATGCCATATAATCCAACATGCTGCGATACAACTGACGCACTTCAGGCTTGTCATCCGCCGCCTCAAGATCCGACATGCACACCAGCAATTTCCCTTTCCCTACCGCCAGTTCGAATATCAGCCCCAACTTATGGTTCCGCTCGATATTGTCGATAACCTGTACGATGGGACGGTAGCCCTTCGGAAAATGATCCAGAATCAAGGGATAACTCTGCTTCACAATAGGGAACCATTGCCAATTCGTATGAAAATCCGTAGGAAAGGAACGGAACAACGGATGGCCGGGGTCGGTCAGTAACCCCATCGTCCCCGGAGAGACCGGTTTCCGGTTGTTGCGGCTGATGGTCTCGAACATCCTGTAATTCCAATAGTCGGTCTGAAACAACCCGCCTACCGTTTGGGAGGCATAGCGGTCCCGTTCGGGAAACCATAATACCTTCCCGCCGTTTTCCAATGCCGAAAGCACGTGACCGTCCAACCGTTTGGCCACCGTGATGCCCGGATGGCTTTCTTCCGCGCTTCGGTTTTCGGGATAGAACCAAAGCGGATAAGTATTTTTATAGTCCGTACCTTCTATGGCCAGTTCCAGATTCAGCCTCCTCGCCTTGCCGGTCACGGGAACCGGCAGCCGGATATCTCCGACCTCCAGCAATCCCCGTCCGGAAGAAACTATGGGGCACACGCCCTTCCCGGCAACGTGCCCTTGTTCGTCCCTCAACGTCCATGCCAGTTCGGTTCCCTGCAAAGAACGTGCGGCATAATGGGCGACCTTCACCCGGGCCATCAACGTCTCCCCCTCCGTCCAACAGAATTTTTCCGTCAGCAGCAAGGGAACCACTTCATTGCAGAATCCTCTCCAACGCTCAGGTGAAACCAGTCCCTTGCTGTCCATAAAAGCATCCAAGATACCGACATAAGCCGAACCCTGCCCCGGATAATCCTGCAAATCCAACAACTGGAAGCCGGCCAGTCCCTCCGTGCGTAAGTCCATTTCGATGTCGGCCTTGTAAAGTTCGGCTGCCCACCGCCCGGAAGCGAGAAAGAAATCTTCCGCCTGTTCCGACATCCCGGCACGGGCCAGCCTGTCCCTGAAGACTTCCATATTATAAGGGTACAAGACACCCGTGTACTTGGCTATCTCGCGATAATCGGGATACACCTGAAACTGTCCCGTCTCATGGCTCACCACCGGAACATCCGCCCGCGCTACGGCTCCGGAGAAGTCCATCACCGTATTGGGATAGGTATGGTTGAGATACCCTCCGTCGTACGCATCGGCAAATGAAAACGAGCCACGGACATGCGTGTCGAGGCTCTGCGGCTTTTCACCTCCGATACGGCACGTCACCAAATAGTCCTCACCCGGAAGCTGCCCTTTGAAACCCAAGTAATTATTGGAACCGTAAGCATACAAATGCCGACGGTCTGCCTGCCGGAAAGTATCGACCAAAGATTGCATGACTTCAAAATCTCCGGACAGCTCATTGCCCAACGCAAACATGACGAAAGAAGCATGATGGCCGTATTCTTGCTGAATGCGCAAACCCTCTTCGCGCAGATACGAAATCAAACGGGTGTTGTCCTTCCCCATCCATCCCCAGAACGGCAGTTCGGCCTGCAAATATATTCCTTCGATGTCGGCGGCTTCAAAGCAGGCTTCGGGCGGACACCAGGAATGGAAACGATAGTGGTTGATGCCGTAAGATTTGGCCACCCGGAAATAATGCCGCCACGTCTCCACATCCATGGCCGTATGTCCTGTCAAAGGAAACACACAGGCGTCATGCTTTCCGCGCAGGAAAGTGGTCATACCGTTAATCGCAAAATGCTTTCCCTCCGCACGGAAGTCCCGCAAACCGAAATCAACGGATAGCCGGTCATACCCGGGCAATTCGACCTCCAACCGGTACAGCGCAGGGTCGTACTCGCTCCACAACAAAGCTTCTTCGCCCAACGGGAAATCGAAGTCGTATTCCGCCTGCCCCTTCTCCAAACCGAACTTAAGCGGACGGACGCGATGCTCTTTCTTCGTATTCCATGCCGTAGCGTGCACTTCCAACTGCATACGGTTCCGGATGTCTTCGGGCGAGGCCAGCCTCACTTTCAGCCGGACCGACTTTTTCTCCGCATCCGGATAAACCTGCACACCGGCCAAATGCAACGGTTCTTTCGCTTCCAGGAAAATGTCGCCGATAATGCCGTTCCAATTCGTTTGTGTGGATTCCGTATAGGCATGTGAAGACCCGAGCAACTCCGGCGGCACGGACTCGCCATTGTCCACCCTGACGGCTATTTCATGCCGGCCGGGCGTGAGGAAACGGCTGAGGTCGTACACTTGGCGCACGGAAATGCCGTCCCGGCTTCCGGCTTCCTTCCCGTCCACCCACACGCGAGTAGGCTTCGTACGTTCCAAAGTCAGTGTCACGACTTTATTTTTCCAACTTTCCGGTATGTCCACCACTTTCTTATACCAAGCCTTACCCACATAAGCGTGCAACCGTGTGAGATAAGTGGTTTCGTCCGTCCTTGCGGGCCGGAATCCTTTCCGGTTCGTATCTGTCGTTCCCGGAAGCATCACCTCCTCGGCAAACGGTGCTGTGGCAAAACCGCTTTCTTCCCCGTTTCCCCTGACATCCAACTTGAATGCCCATTTGCCTTGCAAGTCCATCCGTTGGCGTTGGGGAAACATCGCGCACGAAAAAAGCACGGCCCACACCCATGCACACATTCTTTTCTTTATCATGTCTTTTTAATGGTTTAGGTTAATCGTAAGACAAAGGTAAGAAAATCCAAACCGTCCCAACGAAAAGACGGCCAAAAAAAATGAAACCATTTCTTTTGACCGTCCTGTCATGTCCTCACCCTGTACTTTTTACCGGAAACTCGAAATGTCGGACACGTAATCCTTAGGCAAGGCTTCCGAAGTCAGTTCTACCCACACGGGTTCATCCCATCCTTCCACGTCGAAGCGTAAACGGATAGTCCCGGCCTTCCGGGTAGACTGCACAATGGCCATAGCACGCCCGAAATACGTCTTGTCTTCATGGGAAGTGAAAGGAGTCTTGCGCCGCAAGTCACTGCTGATGAATCCCACCAAGCGCCCCTCGCCCTTGATGGAGGCTTTCACATGGCGGTCGGCATGCTGCACGAGTGTTCCGTCTTTGTCCAACAACTCCACCTGTACATAACTCAAATCTTGCCCGTCGGCCATCAATTTTCCACGGTCGGCCGTGGTTTTCAGTCTCACGGCATCGCCTGCCGTACGTATTTCATGCACAGCCACCGTATCCGTCCCGTTGATACCCTTGGCCACGAGCGTCCCGCGCCGATAAGGCAGACACCACGTTATCGTATGGTTCGGGTAATCTGCCGTCCGGCGTACGCCCATCTCGTTGCCGTTGTGGAACAGAGCCACACGCTCGCAGTTAGTCGTAGTGTTCACTTCGATGACCAAACCTTCGTAAGCGCGGGGGAAATTCCATATCGCCCCCATGTTCGGCCATTGCCAAAGGTCGCGCCCGTGGTCGATGTCGAGCGCATTGTCGCGCACGGCGATACGCACCATCGGTTCGTCGTTCCACATCGCCCGATGGAAAGCCGCGCGCGGCTTTTCCACCATGCAAATATCGAAAAGTCCCGCAGGCCAACCGTGGCTCGGCCAACCGGCTTCACCGATGTAGTCCGTACCGGTCCAAAGAAAACCGCCCGCGATAAAATCGTTTTCGGCAATGATGTTCCACGGATTGTTCGTGTCGTAACTACGGATATTCCCTTCCGCCCCGCAGTAATAAGGCAATTCCTCCGTCACCAAGAAGCGACGCTCGGGAAATTTCTTATGGTCGGAAAGCATACGTGCCTCCAGATAATTGTAGCCCACGACGTCGGTCACTCCGGAAAACTTCTCGTTATGGCGGTTCTGTGCCGCGAGGCAAACCTGCCGCGACGGTTCGAACTCGTGCACGAAGTCCTGCAACATAGCCGCCCGTCGGCATCCCGTATCCGACCCGTCCCATGCTTCCTGCAATTCATTGCCGATGCTCCATAATACCACACTGGGATGGTTACGGTCGCGCACCAGCATGTTCTTCAGGTCCTCCTGCCACCACGCATCGAAATACTGCGCATAATAGCCGGACTTCCACTTGTCGAACGCCTCGTCAATAACGACAAACCCCATGCGGTCGCAAAGGTCGAGGAACTCCGGCGACGGCTGGTTGTGGCTGCACCGGATGGCATTTACCCCATACTCCTTGCAAATCTCCAATTTGCGTTCCATGGAACGCAAGGGCAGAGCCGTACCCAAAGAGGCATCGTCTTGGTGCAAACAGAAACCTTTCAACTTCAAGGGCTTCCCGTTGAGCAGGAAACCGCGGTCGGAAGTGAACTCGCACGTACGCACGCCGAATACCGTTTCGTAGGTATCGACCAGTTTGCGCCCGTCATATACTGCGGTATGCAAAGTATAAAGATAAGGATGTTCCGTGTCCCACAACTGCGGACGGGGGATTTCGAGCGTATGCTCTGTGTCAGCCGTCTGCCCGGCAGCCACTTGCAAGGTTTGCTTGCCGGATTGCACTACTGTGCGCCCCTCTCCGTCCGTAATCTGTTGGCGGACGGACAAAGTCTTGGTACGCTTCGCCTCGTTCGCCACCGACGTGCGGACACGAACCTCCGCCCGTTCCGCCGTCACCACCGGAGTCGTGACGTAAGTCCCGTAGGAGGCCACATGCACCTCGGCTGTTTTCACTAACCAGGTATGGCGGTAAATTCCCGCACCGGTGTACCAACGTGCCACACTGTCGTGTTCCAACGGATTGTTTACCCGGACAGCCAACACGTTTTCGGCTCCATAATTTAAATAAGGTGTGAGATCGTACTCCTGATAACAGAAACCGTAGGGGCGGAATCCCAAATGCTGCCCGTTCACATACACGTCGCTGCGGCTGTATATGCCGTCGAACAACACGGCGATACGCCTTCCTTTGTCCTTTTTGTCCACCCGGAACGTCTTCCGGTACCAACCGATGCCACCGGGCAAATGCCCGTTGCTTCCGCTCAACTTCGGATCGAAATTCTGCGAAATGCTCCAGTCGTGCGGTAACTGTACGTCCTGCCATCCGGCTTCCGACACTTGCATGCCGGCATTTGCCCGGTCGTCGGCATTCAGGATGAACTTCCAATCGAAATCAAAATTCTCTTTTTCCCTCACACGGTCGTGGGCTGCGGCCATGCATGGCCAAACCACCGCTAACGCCAGTATCCACCGGCTCCATAATCTCTTCTTCATCATACGTTTTCAAGTTTTTCATGATTCTCGCAGCAAAGTTAGGAAAATCCCAAGCAAGGGGCTTTATCGCATGTTACCAATATTTGCCCTGAAAAAGCTTTTTAAAGCTCCATGTTACATGCGCAAAAATATACGTTACACCAAAGAAAAGGATGCTACTTGCGCGAAAGTATTTGCTATCGGGGCGAAAATGCAACAGGCTGAAAATATGTAACTTTGCTTATCATCATGAAAAACGAACGAACCATGGATTTAATCCTGTAAACTTTAAAACAAAAGACACATGAAAAGAATGATTACCCTCTTGTATGTAACGGCCCTCACGGGATGCATACCGCTCTGCGCACAGCGCACGGCCAGCGTAAGCCTCGACCCCGAAACGAAATTCCAAAAAATAGACGGATTCGGAGGCTGCGGAATGAACGGACAATGGGCTGACGTCTATACCCAAGAACAAGTGGACTTGTTGTGGGGACCGGACGGAATGGGCTATAACATCATGCGTATCCGTATCAACCCCGACGAAAGTAACTGGAAGAGTTACGTGAACGCCGTCAAATGGGCCAAGGCACACGGTGCCACAGTCTTCGCCAGCCCGTGGACACCACCCTACCGCTTCAAAGTGGGAGCCGAACAAACGTGGGGCGAGTCCTCCAACCACGGACATATCAATACAGACAGTATCGAATCATACGCCAAATGGTTGGAACGTTACCGACAGTTCATGGAAGACCAAGGGGCGGCCATAGACATCTTGTCCGTCCAAAACGAAAGCGACTACGACCCGGAAGGATACGAAGGCTGCCTCTACACCGTCGACGAAATGACTCGCATGGTGACAGCCTTACGCCAACACCTATCACCGGAATGCAAGGTCATGGCACCGGAATGCTTCGGATGGGACAGCCATAAATACAACCGGGAATTAGTAAAATCGGCTGCCATGCGCAACAGCATCGACATCTGGGGCAACCATATCTACGGCGTAAACGACATGACCTACGTGGACTACGTGCGCAGCCTGACGAAGCGCCCCATGTGGATGACTGAATATATATTCGATGAAGACAAGGTAGGTACGTGGGAAAGTGCCTGCGATTTCCAAGAACAAATAGACAGTTGCATGCGGGCCGGCTTCAGTGCCTACGTTTACTACAATATGATAAACCACATGTTCGGCGACGGGAAAGGAGGCGGTAACGCTTCGGAGTTAAGTACTTTCGCCTACGTGTTGGGGCACTATGCCCGATATGCAACCGGAATGACGCGCATCAAATCCTCATTCTCCGACAAAGGAAAAACTCCGGTCAACGGTTCGGCATACGTCAGTGAGAACGGCGACACCCTCAGTCTGTTCGTCCTCAACCGTTCTTCCGAACCTGTAAAGTTGAAAGCAAATCTCCCGTTTGAAAGCCGGCAGGTATACGCCGCTCTGACGAACGCCACACGCAATCGCTTCGTGCAAGACGTTAGTACGCAATATGCGGGAACGGCCTCACCGGAAATCGACCTACTCGGAAACGCTTTCTATACCCTGCAATTTATCCGGACGGAAGCAGAGACACCCGAACCGAGTGAACCCACCGTCATGGAAGCCTACAAGAAAACAATCGAGGTGAACCCGCTCAATCCGTACCGTTTCTGTGCCGACCCGACATCCGTCGAATATGAAGGGCGCCTCTATGTGTACGGAACGAACGATCAGCAGGAATTCGACGCGACTGGAGGCCTGACCTCCAACACTTACGGAAAGATCCGTTCCTTGGTCATGATGTCTACGGAGGATTTGGTCAACTGGACTTACCACGGCACCATAGATATGACGGCCGTCTGCGGACAATGGATGAACGCTTCGTGGGCCCCTTCTATCGTCTCCCGTGAAGAAGCCGACGGGAAAACCCATTTCTATCTATATTTCTCCAATAGCGGAGGAGGCGTAGGCGTCATTACCTCCACTTCTCCTCTGGGGCCGTGGACCGACCCGCTCGGCAAAAACCTCATTTCCGGCAGTACACCCGGACTCGGCCTTTGCAGTACACCTTTCGACCCGGGTGTCGTCATCGACAACGACGGTACGGGCTGGTTGGCCTTCGGCGGCGGAAACCCGAACGCGGAAGGAACGGAACTCATGCCGGGCAATGCCCGTATCGTACGCCTCGGTAAGGATATGATTTCGCTCGACAGTGACATCATGCCGATTCCTGCACCTTATCATTTCGAAGCCAACGAACTGAACGTAATGGGCGGAAAACTGGTCTATTCCTATTGCACCAGTTGGCGTGAACGTACGAACTGGCCTTCATACGGCGGTATCTCTGAAGCTCCTTCGGCATGCAGTATATGTTACATGGTCAGTGATACGCCGCTCGACCCCGACAGTTGGACATATAAAGGCGAATATTTAGCCAACCCCGGCACGTTCGGCTACCCGTACGGCAACAATCATTCGCATCTCCAAAAATTCGGTAATGCTTATTACCTTCTTTACCATACGCAAGGGTTGGAACAACAAATGGCTATCAACGGGGGGTATCGCAGCATAGCCATGAATAAATGTACCGTAGTGGAACGTTCGCAACGTATCAATGCCATTACGGCCTCTCCGACCGGCGTATTGCAACTCACGGCCAAACGTGTAGACCCGTTCGTCCTCCAACAAGCGGAAAACTTGTGCACAGCATCCGGAGTGAGTGCCGAAAGCTACGGGGAAACAGGCAATACCCGTATCTGTATCCCGCAATCGGGAGGTTGGACCATGGTAAAAGGCGTAGTATTCGGTACGGACGGCATCGAAAAGTTCACGGCAAACCTGCAAGGGGAAGGCACGTTGGAAATCCACCTGGACGACATAGAAGCCGACCCCGTGGCCTCTCTCGACTTCTCCACACCGGAAGCCGCAGAAGTATCCATCGACTGTCCCACATCGATTACCGGTTCACATGACGTGCATTTCCTTTTCACGGAAACACGAGGCGAGGTGAAATTCGACACGTGGCAGTTTGACGGGAAAGGTCCCGACGCCATCACGAATACCGAAATGGAAGACAGCACTCCCCTGCGCTACGAATATTACCTCCCCAACGGTATGCGCCTTACAGAACGACCTGCCGCAGGAATGTATATCCGTAAGACATATTACAGCGACGGAAGCGTGAAAACCGACAAGAAGTTCTCCGAACAATAAAAAAAGAAATACGAATACAAAAATAACGGGTGCGCCGCTAACGCACCCGTTATTTTTGCACTTAAGAAACCGGAAACGGTATCCGGAAACGAACAGCTTATTTATTCCCCATCACCACAAAAGAACGGGAAAACACCACGTTATAGGTCTTGACCATCCCCTGATAGTCGAACGTTACCACGGCAGTCTCAGCATCCGGACGTGCTTGCTTGACTTCTACTTTCACGTCTTTATTATCGGAAGATGCCGACACCTTGGGCAAGCGGGAAATCTCGGAAGGAAGCACATATACGACCTCATACGTCTTATAATCGGTTATACCGTTGGCATTGGTAGAACGTACCGGAGTATTCGGCAATTCAATGGCTTTCCCATCCACCGATATGCTGACGGAAGGCACGACGGGACGGGCTATCTTCTTCCCGACCGAACTGAATCCCAAACCGGTCAGGTCGAAAAGCTCCTCTCCGGCATCGCCCTCGGCCACCAAATAGATAGCATGCTTCCGGCTCAATCCGTCCACATGAGCCGACACATCCACCGTAAACTGTGTGACAGCTTGTTCCGAACCGGCAGGCACTTGGATTTCTCCAATCTTCTTGCCTTTCCACGTAGCGTTGTCCCAAGGCCCATCCATCCACACGTTTACCTTGAAAGCCTTGGATGTTTTCGGGGTCAGGAAAAGATTGAAAGCGGTCTGATTGCCTTTTTTCGTACCCTCGAAAGCTTTCAGACCTAATTGGTCCTTTTTCAAACCTCCGAAACCAAAATATTTATATCCGATGATATTCCCGTTTTTCACACCAGTAATCGGAGCATGGTTGTCCCAAATGTCCCAAGCATCTTGCTGAAGCCGTATGTCCGACAGGTAGCAGGCGATACCGGCGGAATAGTATTGGTAAGGATCAAGCCCGAAGATGTGGAAACCTTCCGACGTGACTTCTGCCCCTTTGTACTCATTGCCCTGCTTGTCCTTGGCTGTCCAAATGCGGTTCTTGGCATAGGGGTCGTAAGCCCGGATGGAGACTTTGCCCCCTTTGGCCACCGGCTTCTCATCCCACTCCACCTGAATCGGGGCAACCATGGCCTGACGCGCAAAACCGAATCCGCGCGGCGGACGGTGATAGAACACGTACCACTGTCCGTTGATTTGTTCGATACTCCCGTGGGTATTATGCCCGGCGTTGGTGGTCTGTAAGCCTGAACCGTCTTGGTTCAATACCGGAGCACGCGAATCGACCAGCACTCCGCCGCTTTTCCAAGGCCCTAACGGGGTATCGGCGTAAGCATAACGCAAAGTAGAATTAGAGTTTCCCAATCCATAATCCGGGCCTGAATAACCGCTGTAAATCGTCACATACTTGTTCCCCACCTTGCGGATGGAAGAAGCCTCGAAGAAGTTGAACGCTTTGGGATCCTGTCCTTCAAAGAGGCACGGATACTCAGTACCTTCCGGATCACGGATGCCCCCCTGCGGTGTCCCGGCCGGCATGAAATACGGTATCAGTTCCGTGCCCGGACGGACGGAATACATCGTATTAGGATCGAGTTGGGCCGCAGACGAACGCTGGAAACCCCAGTAACCGTACGCCCTGAAACCAATATCGTAATCTGGATCGTTCTTGTCGGTAATCTGCTCCACATAAATCGAGGGGTCGAAACCCAAGATGCTGCCCGGCAGGGTTTTCGTGCCATCGGCATTCAGATTCACGGGCGTAAAAGGCCCGTCGGGACGACTCCCTTTGGCTACCATCGCTTCACGGTTCCTCCCACGGCTATGCGGATACAAATAATATTCTTTCGTCCCGTCCCGGCGGCGTACTTCCACCAAATCGGGCGCATACATCACGTCCCACTGTCCTTCGATGGGATAAGTGAAGATAGGGCCTTCATCGCGCCAACTCGACAAATCCTCTACGGGTGCCGACCACATCCGGATATCAGGCCCGCAATAGCTCGTCATCCGCAAATCGTGGGAACCGATGATGTAAGCACGGTATTTCCCGGGGTTGTCCGGATCTTCAAACACACGCGGCTCGCCGTCCGGCAAGTGTTCCCACAAGGGGAGATAAGGATTTCCGGCACCATGGAACACGTACTCCGCCTGTTGCGGCTGCTCCGCCGCCGTCAGTCCGCACGTGACGGAAGAGAAAGCCGCTGCAAACAAGCAGGTAGCCACTCCCCCACTTTTAAAAATCATCTTCATTTTTTCCATTTCTTCTATTTTGTTTTTTCGTTTAAGGGAAAGAGACAGAACGACATCCACAGTCGTCCCTTCCCTTTCCCGTCGGATTTATTTTTTCAGTATTTTCTCTACTTTCACCGTTCCGTCTGTCAAGTGGCTGCGACGGATGATGACACCCTTCGACACGTCGCCTGGACGAATTCTGCGTCCGGCCACGTCGAAATACTCTTCATATTTCACAGTAGCCGGGCTATCCACTGACAGGATCCCATCGGCCACTCCCTCATCGTACGTGATTCCCTCGAAAGCAATGTCGTCGATGAGGAAATTATTCGTAGAAGCAGCCAAGCCCCATACGAACTGCGTGGCTCCTTGCAGAAATTCTCCCCCTTCGTCGGTGGTAGAAGTTCCGAGTTTCCAATTCTCTCCATCGGTGGAGTACTCTATTTTCAAGGTAACCTTGGAAGCTCCCGAAACAGAAGCCCGATACCAGATGCTTTTCCCCGAAATAGCCTGTAAAGATACGCTCGCGCTGTTGAACATGTTTAATTGTTTGGAAGCCGTGGACTTGTAAATGCGGAAATCGGTAACCGTACCGTGATTATACACATTCATATAATAACCAGCCATGATACCCGGAGTATAACCTTGACTGGCGTTCCCTATCGTGAGCGTATCACCACGGAGAATAACCCCGTTCTTGTAATCGCCTGATGAAGTCAAGATTTGACGCCACATCACACTGTAATCCGTGCTCTTTCGCGTAAACTTATCCAAATTCAAGACACCTGTACCGTTGGCACTCGGTGCGGAATACGCCCGCAACATCTTGCTTGCCCGGCTTTCTGTATCCGTATATTTCGACACGCCCGCAGTACAAAGGTTACCAGTGCCACGGGTAATCCCTTCGGCCGGCGGGTTGGAAGCTCCGGAAGAGACAGCATCGTCCTCGAAATCATAGAAAGTGGAATACGTTCCCGGTGTCACACTTCCTTTCAGGTTCACCGTACGTACATCCAAATAAGATGTAGCGATGGTAATCGCATCCTCATAGTCATCGACAGCCATCTCCGGCTTCAAACGGACGAATACGCGCACCGTACCGTTCACGTCTGCCAAACGTTCAGCCCCAATGACCAATGCATCGGTATATTCACCCAAGGAATCGAGTGAAAGTTCAAAAGCCCGGCCTGCCATGGAGAGGCTCACGTCCTCCAACAAATCCGTTCCGCTGATATCCAAACTGCGGATGACCGCATTTGTCCCCCCATAAGTCATGTTGATGTCTTCCATATCGGTCTGGGACACCATAAGCCCGGTATTATAAAACCTTATATCGTCCACCGTCATAGATGCTTCCCAACAAAGGCGCGTTTCACCGGATGCGAAAGTGGCATCTTCGACAGAAATCATATTCTGCCACTGTTTGCCGTCCGTAGAACCGTCAAAGTACAATTTTGTACCATGCAGAGTTGCACGGAAATAGGCCATTCCATCGGCCTTATCACCTTCACCCAACGTCCTTCCGAGTTTCAGAATACCATTCTCGTCTTTTTCCATCATAGCTACAGAAACCTTGTCTCCTTGCGTACGGAACAAGTAACCACCGCGAAGCAACATGCCCGCATCGCCTTCCAACTGATGCCAAGACACGCTGTAATCCACCGCATCACGAGGGAACAAGTCCAATATAGCCTGCCCCATTCCGTCAGAACCGGCGGCATAAGCATGCAGAGCTTGGTTTCCTTCCTGAGTCACCACACCGGCTTCACCTCCTGCCAGAGTCAACATGGACGCAGCAGGCTCCGTAGCCGAAGTGCCGGCCTCGTCATCTTCAAAGTCATAGACGTAGGCATTGCCACGGTCTATTTTAATGCAGTCTATCAGCACGTTCGCAGCTGCCGTCGCAAATTTCAATTCCACTTCGTTTGTCCCGGCATTCAATTCCGTCTCTACGGACGTTTCGGCCCAAGCATCACCCGTAGAACGCAAATTCAGGAACTGCCGTTTGCCGTTCACGTTCATCTGCAAGCGCAAGCTGCCGCTCGGCAGCAGGTAACGGACAGTGATGGCATAGGTTCCCTTCCGCAGCACAGTCACGGTATCACGAATGGAGGCCGAACGGCTTGTTCCCATCTCCACGTATCCCTGACCTTGGTAACCAGGACGGCCGTTATAATAACCGTTAGTACGGCATGCCCCGATATCCTTGTAGTCAAAAAACTCAGCTTCATATTGCAAAGTCCCGGTGTAAACGGAAGGAATCTCAGGTACTTCTATCCGAGCCTTCGTCCACTCCGTCTGGCGGTCGGTGGCTTCACCTTTGCCTTTAACCGTGATTTCCACCGGCCCGTTGTGAGCCACCACCAAGGTCAGCACCCCATCCTTCCATATCTGTTTTATTTCGCTGGCCCGATGGGCTGCACGGTCGAACCAAGTCACCACAGGTTCTTCCACGATACCGTAGATGCGCACCGTGTCTTCAACGTTTTCAGCTTCTGTCAGGTTGTTGTCATCGGACAAACGATAATTGCTCATATAAAGCATCACGCTGTCCGGATATTCCTTCATTACAGCCATGGCATACGGAGAAAAGTCCAACGAAATACTGTCCGCCGTATTATATAAGAAAGGTATGACCCCGGAAGCACGGCGCGCAGAAGTATAACGCGTACGCACACCATTGGTTATTTTGTCTTCATATTGGTACGGATTGTACGTCATCCATGTGTTCTCGGCATGGGCGGCATAAATATCACCTGTGTATTCCTGCGGGAACAACTCATTGAGTTCAGCTACTTTGGCAGCCTCATTCGGCCAACGGGTATTGTATTCCGAAACTTTCACGACCTGAAGTTTTTTAGCCGTATCATCCAGCAAATCATAAACTTGCGGAATCGTAGGATAGCGTCCGGAAACCTTCATCCACCATTTGTTTTCCAACCACGAATTATTATAAACTCCATCTGCACGGTCACGGTCGCAATCCGGACGGTAAAGCCCGTCAAACAAAGTGGCCGGTGTCAAATAGCTGTCAAAAGTCCCGTCGTTTATATCATTCTGCAAACAAATCTTGGTACGGTCGATAACCTCTTCACGGCTGAGGATACGCACCGTTCCATCCAACACCTTACGGAATTCATCCATCTGAATGTTGACATATTGCGGAAACCAATCCCAATTACGGCGAGTGTATCCGTCGGGAGTCACAGAAGTACCGACTTCACGCGACACATCCGTCCATATCAATTCCGGTCCGTCTATCACCGTCTGCCCCGTCAGCATAACGTGTTCCATGATAGGAACCGCACCGGCTGCTTTCACGAAAGGATAGACATCGCCGTCGTTTTCCGTGGCATCATTCCCGTCGCTCGGCGACCATCCGCAATCATCGAAGCGGATGCCATAATTCCCGGCATAGCCACCCAGATAAGCCCCGAGGCAATTACTCTCGATGTCGAAGAAACCATTCTGCATCGTGTACTTCTCGCAACAGATGAAGTGCTCGGGATGTTCCGTCAACAGGCGGTTCACTTCAGGGTTTCGCTTCATATAAGCTATGGGCATCATGTCGGCCGAATAATATGCCTGGGTAAAGCTTACCACAAGATAACCTCCATAACGGTGGCATATCTTCAAAATGTCGCCGAACAACGAAAGGCGCTCCAAAAAGGAAGGCGTACCCTCCTCGCCGAATCCCCAGAACTGCTCTGCAAAGTTCCAACCGAGGAAGTTCGGATATTTGCGGAAATAATCCTCATACACCGAAAGGTCATGATCGGAAAAACGGCTGTGACCACCGCTGGCACATTGCACGATAGCCCACGCACGCTTTTGTGCACAAGCCTTCAGCCAAGAGCCTGCCACGGCATAACCATCCGCACACACATTGTCGGAAGCCGACAATGAAATGTTGAACACCACGTACGGAAGGATGTCTTCGGGCACCATTTCAATGATGCGCTCAGGATCCGGATAGTTCCACGTGTCAATATGCACAAGCAACATGGGACGCTCCGGCGATATGGGACGTCTCAACGGGACATCGGCCAACACCTCCATACTTACCACGAACATTACCACAAACGCCATAGCCGAAAGCCATGCCTGTTTGCACTCCAAAAACATTTTTTTCATATACAAATCTATTTAAATAATTCTATATCACCAATTATCCGTACGGAAAGGAGCAGCCAACAACCCGTCTTTATTGCACAAATTGGCATCCGAAGGATTGTCGCTCCACGCATACCGCACGGCTACAGGGTGCTTCACGTCCTTACTGCTCACTATGACCTTGTTTCCTCTAATCACGGCATCCGCCCATACGAACTTCCGGTCTTCACCGGCCACGGCAAAGTGTTTCAAGCCGCCTCCACGGCTTGCCAGTCCGCGCCCCACCTCAGTAAAAGAGATTACGACACGGTCGCCATCCACCTCCATACCTTTATATATAGGACCGGAACAGACCACTTTCTCCCCGTAAATCAATTTGCGCGCCCCGAGAAACAACCGTTGCGCCACACTTTTCTTATCCAACGGATGAATGTCGTTCCATTCACCCACATCGTAGGTTACGGCCAAAGCCGTATGGGAAACCTCCGAAGCCGCTTGTAATTGCGCCTCCCGCAAACGCGCCCAACCGCTATCCGTAGGACGGTCGTACTTCTTCATATAATTGGGCAACTGCACCAAGAGAAAAGGCATGTCCGGCATCTGCCATGATTCGCGCCAATCCGCTATCAGGGATTTCAGCAACGGCGCGTATTCCCCTGCCCGTCCGGCATTGTTCTCGCCTTGGTACCAAATGGCTCCCCGCACTTTCCAGTCCCGGATGGGATAAATCATACCGTTATACAGTCCTGAGCCCACCATTTTTTGCTGCCGAAGACGTTCAACGTATTCTTCCACACCGGTCCGGTCGAAGCCTGTTTTATACTTCCAAGTACCGCAGAGCGACACGGAGTCCTCATCTCCTCTTATCACGTAGGGCTTGTCCGGCACGATTTCCCCATGGCCGTTCATCGCCGTAAGTTTCAGCGTCACGTTATTCTTGCCCTGCACCAACACACCGGCCGGGATGTCATATTTGCGTGGAGGACCGAAATATGAGGTGGTGCCCACCAAACGCCCATTCACGAACACAGAATCACCGTCGGCCATACGTCCCATATAAATCCGTGCGTGCCGCCCCACCATGGAAGAAGGCAAATCGAAAGTCTTGCGGTACCATACGGAACCTTTCGTCCGGATACCGCGCTCATCCCACGTACCCGGCACTTCCGTCTCAGCCCAATCCGAATCATCGAAATCTTTTTGATTCCATCTGCCGGAACCTTTATCCTGACGGGATTCCTTCACTTTGCGCACAGCCTCTTCGTCCACCAAGAGACGCGGAAAATCTTTCAGACGCTCCTGACTGATCCACGACTCGATATCCGTACCTCCCTTGCTTGCCACCAACATGCCCACGGGCACATGGTAGCGGTTCCACACTTCCGTGGCGAAAAAATAAGCCAGTGAAGTCCAGTTCATGACTTCGGATGCAGTAGCCGAATGCCACACGGCATCTCCGGCAATTTCTTCCCTTACACCATCCGTCACATCCTGCGAAGGCACTTTATAGTGACGTATCATATGATTATTCGACACCGGTATCTCCGGAAACTTCTCCACCAGACGTTCGATAGGTGTCTCCTGATTCGACTGCCCTCCGCAGAGATAGACATCTCCCACGAGTACGTCGCGTATCACCTTTTCATTCACTTCCATCAGAAACGGTCCTCCGGGCTGTTGCGGAGGCAACATGACGTGCCATTTCCCCGTCCCGTCGGCTTCTGTATAATAAGGTGTATCTCGGAAACGCACCGTGACTTTCTCACCAGGATCCGCCCACCCCCAAATTTTCAACTCGGTTTCCCGTTGAAGCACCATCCGGTCGCCTACCAATTTAGGCAGCCTGACCGCCGCCCATCCTTCGCCGCCTCCTACCAAACCGGCGAGGAACAAAAGCACCGGACTCACTTTTTTTAGACAAAAGAGCAAAAGAACAAATTTTGTTGTCGTAACTTTCTTCTGTCCTTCTGTTCTTCTGTCTAAAACAATAGGCTTCGGCTCATATCGGCCATTTTTTTCAACTAAAATATCCATTGCACTATAATGTTAAAACCATATCGCTTATCGTAGCCTGTTTTTAATGATTCAAAGATACACCTTCTATGCCTACTCGATTTTACGTCGTGTAACACATTTGTTTGCTCATGTTTCATTTGCAAAAAAAAATGCCGTAAGGTTTCATAATATAAAATATCCGCTACATATTCAAAAACGAAAAAAGAAAGAATATCCTAACTTTGCCATAGAGACAATCATAAAAGTGGAAATAGGTTTCATAATATAATGATTAGGTTAATGTTGGTTTTTCAGGTAGCTTTGTGTGAAGGTATCAGGATATTCAGGAGTTTCATAATTGGAAATTAGGTTAATGATTGGTTCTTAGGTGGTAGGATTGTTTAAGAGAAAAAGGATTGTTTTTGCAGGAAACCCTAAGCCGGATGTTACCCGGCTCACAAAAAAACAGCAGACGGTCACACCCGCCTGCTGTTTTTTATTTATCGCGTTTCCGCTGAAAAGTCGTGTCCTGCCACGTCTACTTCTTTGCCGTCATCAGCCTTACCTCATACACGCGAGGAGTGGCTTTCTTCTCCGAAGGAGTGATTTTGACGGTCAGAACGTCCTTCCCGTCCATCTCGTCCGGCAAATCGAAATACGCCGTTTTCATCCCTCGTCCATCCACCGGACTTAGCATACCGACCGTACGTTCTTCTACCATAACCAAAGCGTCCGTATCAGCCATACCCCCCTCGTACTCCACACGCAAACGGGACACATCACGTCCATTCGTTTTCATGCGGTACGAGAACCAACCCTTTCCGGTAGCGTCACGCCAATGGCGGTCGTTGTGGCTTCCGTTACGTGACTGCTCCGACCTGATGAAATGATCGCTCTCCGGCTGCTGTTCCCCACAGATAACCTTATCCGCAGTAGCAGCCTCCAGTTCGTTCTTCTCCCGTTCCGAACGAGCCAAAGCCTCCTGCTGGGCTTTCAGCTTATCGGGAGAAATCACCGGCCAATACACCATGTAACGGCATTCATACAGGCAATTGAACGGCTCTAACGTCATTCCTTCATAACGTTCGGGATACACCCCACGAAGTTTGAACTCCAACGGCTTTCCTTCCACCTTCTCGATATGGGATAAAAGGTCGTCTTTGTCACCTACAATGACCGGCATATCCTGCAAAGGCCACTGCGGACCGGAAGCCACATGTCCTCCACGGCTATCATCAGCAAACAGACCTACCTGCTCCTGTTTCCCCATGCGCGAAGCCAACACTATTGGGCCGTACATAAAAGAATAGTTATCCGAACCATCGGGCAGAGCGGCCACACGCAAAGACATCGGCAACGTCAGCCGCACTTCGTCTCCATCGGCCCATTTGCGGCTTACCGTCACATAACCGTCGGATACCGACACGGGTTGAGCCGTCCCGTTCACCGTCAGTTCCATCTGGGAAACGTCCGTCCACTCCGGCACACGGAACTTCACCGTGAACTCTTTCGCCCTGCCGCACGACAGGCGAAGGGTGGTAGCCTCTTCATAAGGGAAACCCGTGAATTGCTCCACGCGTACCTTCCCCCACTGCAACACCGAAGGAATAAACAGGTTGACATACAGTTCATCCTCGCTGTGACCGTAAATCATCTCTCCGTATTTGGCATGGTTTTCCATTCCGGAGCCCACACAGCACCAGAAACTCGTCTGCGGTTGGGAATATACCCGATAATGCCCCGAACGCATCGGCGTAAAATATACGAAACCTCCCTGCACCGGATTTATGGTAGACAAAATGTGATTGTACAACGCCCGTTCGTAATAGTCCATATAATGTACGTCCGCGCTGGTCTGGTACAACATTTTGGTCAGCCGCAGCATATTATAAGTATTACAGGTCTCCGGCCCCTGTTCGCTCGTCAGCATACTGGAGAAATCCTCCGAAGGATGAAAATGCTCACGCACACTGTTTCCACCGATAGAGATGCTGCGCCGCTCCACCACCGTTTCCCAAAAGAAACGTGCCGCATCATCCCAAGCCCGGTCTCCTTCCAAATCCGCTATGCGCTTATAGCCGATGACTTTCGGGATTTGAGTATTGGCATGTTTGCCTGTCAGTCGGTCTTCGTGCTTCAACAAAGGGTCGAGAATCTCACGGTGTGAAAAACGGTGGGCCAGTTGCAAATAGCTGTCCTTTCCCGTCAGGTCGGCCACATCGGCAAACACTTCGTTCAATCCCCCGTGCTCGCTGCGCAACATGTCCTGTATCTGTTCGTCGCTCAAGTCTTTCGTCATATTCATCATCCAGTCGGTCAACTTTACCAACATGTCACGCGCCTCCTTACTTCCCGCCAAAAGGTAAGCATCCCGCAAACCGGCATAAGTCTTATGGATATTGTACAACGGTACCCATCCTCCATTCAGTCCGAAAGAGGAAGCTTGGATGTCCCCTTTAGACACAGCTTCCCATATTTTACGTCCGTTCGGTGCGCCACACAAGTAACCGTCACCGGCAGCGTCTTGGGCACGTTTCAATTCGGACAACATGTAGTCCAACCTCTGTTTGATTTCTTCGTCTCCGGTGGCGGCATACATATAGGAAAGCGCCGAAACGTAATGTCCCCCGATATGACCGTCCAGACCCGTATTTTCCCAGTTGGTATAATTATCAGCCTTCGGTTCTAATCCTGCACCTTTCAAATAAGGCGCCAAAAGACGGTCGGGATCCAACCCGAGTAAATAACGGACGTCCAAATCCTCCGCATGCTTGAACGGACTTTGCGTCAATCTAACGTCGTTCAACGGGAAAGTCTCCACTTTCACCGGAATCCGGGCATTCGCCGAGACCCATACAAGCAACAGCGATGCCGAACATAATGATCTTAATACATTCATATATACTTCCTATTAATATTGGATTTTACAGCGTTAATTTATAAGAATATAGCTTTTCACGCACGAATATACGACTTTTTCGGAAATATTTCAAAAAGTCGGTAATATTCCTTGCACTTCCACTTCAGCTAAAGCCGGACATTTTCTTTGCGGACCGTCTGGAAAAGAAAAACGGATAAAACGAGCCTTCACCGGTCTTTTCCAAGCCGATTTCCACCAAGCATCTTCCCATTCCCCGACCGACGGCATGATTTCCCAATTCACTTGATCTGCCGACAACTCCACTTTGAACGTCCCGACATAATGCTCTGCAAAAAGGACGCTCACGCCATACAAATCCAACGTACGCTCTACGTCTAATGTCAAATAAGGAGCCGCATCGCTTTCTTTCGGTTTCCAATAAGTGGAATTATTTCCATCGGTAGCCCTACCCGGAGAATACCCTTCGGCCGAAGTACTGGCAAAAGTAGGACTATTCGGGCCGTAAGTCTGTAGTTCAGGCTTCACACGATGGGTAGCAAAGCGTACATACGGGCGCGAAAGAACCTGGACGGACTTGCCTTCTTCATACTCCGGCGCACCTGTAAATTCCAGTTGCACACGCCCGGATTCCAATCCGGACAAGGATGCCTCCACTACCGTATGTCCGGCATAATAGGCCCGCAAGGCCATGGCTGCCTTACCGTCTGCAATCCGTATGTCGCTATCGGCAGAAAAAGTGATGGAACGCCCCGTCGGGAACTCTCCCGGCCCCGAAAGCACGGAAAGTGTGACATCCGGACTATTACTTAACTCACGCCCGTCTCGGTCCAACACCGTAACCACTAATTGCACATCATCCGTACCATCGGCCAAAATGCCTGTTGTTTTCGAAGCTTCCAGACGGAGACGTGCGGGTACTCCTTCTTGCGGCCACGCAGGAGGCGCCTCATGTCCATATTCATTGCGATACCAATACCATGCACGCTTGGGAAGGCGAAAATAATCCACGATACCCATCCGCGCCATGTTTTCTCCGAAAATACTACCATGGTCGAACCCGCACCAAATCGCCTGTCCGCTTCTCCACTCACGGCCTTTCCAACCTTCGTCCCGGCCCAAATCGCCCCAACCGGCCATATATTTACCGGGCCGCCCGGCGGTCGTACTACCGTACTCCGTCACCACGCTGGGAATGCCGGGCTGTTGGAAGTCTGCGATGTTCGCTCCGTCACCATTATATCCGGCCACATCCCCAATCCCGTCTATACGGTCTTTTCCCAACGGCCGTTGGGCCCCTCCCACGGCGGCCTTGCGCGTAGGGTCAAGCCGATGCGCAGTGTCTACCATCTTTTTCAAGAGCGACTTAACTCCCGGAATGGTCTTCCCGTCGGTAAAGAAAGGTTCGTTACACATGCTCCATACGAACACAGAAGGGTGATTGCGGTGAATGCGTATCATCTCTTCCAACTGCCTGAGCACATTCCGCTCAAATCCCTCGATGTCTTGTTCCTTCACGGGATAAGCACTGGCCGTCCAACCGCCATCCACTTTCGGACCGGCCGTACCCCAAAACGAGACTTCAGACCAAAAGAGCATGCCCTCACGGTCACAAGCGTCCGAGAAAGCCGGAGCATGGGGATAATGGCTACCGCGAATCATGTCAAAACCGACTTCCTTCATCATCCGTACGTCGCGGCGCATGGCTTCCTCAGTGACAGCGTCTCCCCATCCAGCATGATCCTGATGTACATTCGCCCCCCGGAAAAAGAAATGCTTCCCGTTCAAGAAGAAACCTTTGTCGGCCGTCCACTCAAACCAACGGAAACCGAACGTCACTTCTTCACTATCCACCAATTTACGCCCTTTGTACAGGCTACACACCACCGAATACAGATGAGGATGCGACGGATGCCACAAAGCCACGCCCTCTATTTCATCGGTCGTCAGGTCGAAGTGCGCCAGACTTTGCGCTTCCACGCGCCGGAGGGCCTTTCGTTCAGCCACGACGCGCCGGTTCTCATCCAATACCTGTACTCTCAATTCGTATGGTCCTCCCTCGTCCGCCATATTGCGCACATCGGTCTGTACACGTACCGATGACGAACGTCCCTTATGCGCGGCCAAGGTAGGTGTCGTCACAAACGTACCATACCAATCAATATGCACGGAGGGCTTCTTCACCAAACGCACGTTGCGGTAGATGCCTCCACTGAACACATGTTCGCCGCCGCGCGGAGCCACGTCGCCCCGCCACAGATTGTTTACCCTTACGGCAATGTTGTTCTTTCCCTCTTTCACGTAGGGCGTGAGGCGTACATTGAAACCGGTGTAACCTCCTTCGTGCGTGCCGGCCAAACGACCGTTCATATAGACTTCCGCCACTTGGAATACGCCATCGAACTCTAAAAAGATCTCTCGTCTCAAGTCTCTCTTATCCAACACCACGGTCCTACGATACCAACCGTAACCGGTATAGAAATCCTTCCACATGAAATAAGGTATGCTGAACGAATGAGGCAGTCCGATATGCTCCCATGCCGAATCGTCATAATCAGTCCGTTCCGCCCCCGGATGGTCGCCCCGTTGGTATGTCCATTCACGGTTCAGATTCACCACCTCCCGGCCATCCGTATTCATGGCCTGCACTCCCCAAACGACCCCACAAAGCCAACACCACCCTATCCATATTGCTTTTTTCATCCCTACACTTTATTATATGAATATAAAAGTACATAAAGGTTTCGCCTCATAAAAAAATAAGTTCCTCATAGCCAAGCATTTGAAAAAGTTCGCCAAACTGCATTTCATTCTCCTGAGATTGATTTATCATTCGGCTGAGAACGATTTTTCAATCTCAGGCGAATGAAAAATCAATCTCAGGACACTCATCCGGCACAGACAAACCTTTTACAAACAAACATCCATTCCGTACCTTATCCGGCACGGAATTTATAAGTTTTTCCGGGCCGGGTCTGCACATCATATTCATACACTTCGGGCACGGACACTTGCGGACGGTCTTTCAACTCGGAAGAGAACAAGGGTTCTTTGATGTCGGCCGGTGCCAACATTTCGTTAGGACATGCGCCTGATGCCTTCCGCAAACCCTTACCCTTCAAAGGCACATAGGAACGCAGGCGAAGCGTGCCGCCCACGGTGGAACGTACGGTAGCCTCAGACAGACGGCCATCCGCCCACTCCATATCCACTTCGTAACCTCCACGTGCCCGCAAACCTTTCACGCTGCCTTCTTTCCACACATCGGGCAAGGCCGGTAACAGATGCACCGCCCCGTCGTGGCTTTGCAACAGCATTTCGGCAATGCCGGCAGCCGCTCCGAAGTTTCCGTCGATTTGGAAAGGTGGATGGGCATCGAACATATTGGGATAGGTGCGCCCTTCGGGATATTCATTCGCTACGGCATCACTGGGCAGCAACTGAAGCATGTTGCTTATCAAACGATAGGCATGATTACCGTCCAACATGCGTGCCCAGAAGTTGATTTTCCAACCGATGCTCCACCCGGTAGCCTTGTCTCCACGCTGTTCCAATGTGGTACGGGCAGCCCGAAAAAGTTCGGGGTGCAAGAACGGAGAAACCTGATTACTGGGATAAAGGCCGTAAAGATGGGAAATATGGCGATGCTCATCCTTCGGGTCATCCACATCCTGAAGCCATTCTTGCAACTGGCCGTGCCGCCCGACTTGCATGGGAGGCAGCTTGTCGAGCATCTGCGCCAGAGAATCGCGAAAAGCGGCATCATCGCCCACAATCTCAGAAGCCAGCAATGTGTTGCGTAGGGCATCGAACACGATTTGGTTGTCCATGGTGCAACCTGCCGTGACCGGACCGTGCTCGGGCGACACTGAAGGAGCCACCACCCACCACTTGTAGGAAGGATGTTCGACGAGGAAATCCAAAAAGAAACGGGCCGTACCTTTCAATACCGGATAATAGGCTTTCAGGAAATCTTTATCCGCAGTGAACAGGTAGTGTTGCCACAGATGCTGGGCCAACCATGCACCTCCGCTCGGCCACATACCAGCCGCCGCAAAATCCACCACGCCGCAGATACGCCAAAGGTCGGTGTTATGGTGAGCCACCCAGCCCCCGCAACCATACATTTCACGCGCCGTTTTCGCTCCTGTCACGGACAAGTCTTCCAACATGGAGAACAAAGGCTGGTGCATCTCACTCAAGTTAGCCACTTCGGCTAGCCAGTAGTTCATCTCGGTATTGATATTGATGGTATATTTGCTGTCCCAAGGGGCATTCGTACTGCGATTCCAGATGCCTTGCAGATTGGCAGGTTGTCCACCGGGCTGTGAGGAGGAAATCAACAAATAACGGCCGTATTGGAACAAAAGGGTAGCCAACGACGGGTCGTTTCCTTGACAGAAGTCCCGGATACGCAACGTCGTCTCTTTCGACGCAGCTGCCGTCTCACCCAAGTCCAACTGCACCCGCCCGAATAACTTTCGGTAATAAGCCACATGGTTTTCCAAAGCTTTTTTATAAGGTATCTGGACGGCACGCTGTAAACAACGGTCGGCACGGACAGCCGCATCCCCGCTCACATCGTGATAGTTCACGTAATTCGTAGCAGCCGACAGATAAAGCGTGGCTTCCGTGGCACCAGTCACCTTCAAATTTTTTCCCTCGGTGATCGTCTGGCCGTCACTGACCACTTTCACACGGCACTCGGCACGCAAAGCAGCCTTTACGCCTTCTTGGTCTTTTCCCTCACAAGTGATGGTAAGCAGGTCACCCTCGACATTGACTTCGTGCTTCAAAGGAGCATCGTAGCCCACCGTGAAAGCCAAAGCTCCGGCTTTGTCGGCCTGCAGGCGCACCACAATCACGCTGTCCGTGAAAGAGGCAAACACCCTGCGGGTATAAGTCACGCCATCCACCTTGTAACGGGTGGTAGCCGTGGCATCCTCTATGTTCAAATCGCGGTAAAAGTCCGTAACCTCTTCATGTCCCGGGAAATCCAAGAAAAGACTTCCCATAGTCAGATAACTCATACCGTCCTTGCGTGCCAAGAAATTGGCATCAACCAATCGTTGGGCTTCGCGTGTCTTTCCCTGAAATATCAGATTCCGCACCACTGGCAAGACGTACAGCGCGTTCGTGTTATTATTGTCGTAAGGGCCACCTGCCCAGAACGTCTCTTCGTTCAACTGCAATTCTTCGCGTCCCGTGCCGCCATACACCATAGCTCCCAATCTGGAATTACCCACGGGCAAAGCCTCCGTCCAATCCTTAGCAGGCTTGCTGTACCAGAGTTTCAGTTCTCCGGCCCATGCCATACACACCCAGAACAAGAACAATATTCCCAATAGATTCTTTTTCATCGTACTTGATTTTTCAATATTTCCTAACCTCTTGCAAAGATATATAAATAAGTGTTTTTAGCCCTAAAATACAGAAAAAATTCCCAACCCTTTTTATCTTCTAATGTTACCGTCGCGAGATTTACTTCTCCCCCAACGAATAACGCTTGCAGAAATTCCATATTTCCTCCGTCGTCATGACACTGGCCGGGTCGTTGGAATGCCAATGTCCTTTGCCCTCTATCGAAATGAGCACGACCTCCACACCGTCTTTTCCACCAGTATATCGGGTATAATCGGCCACAGAGTTCGGCTTATCGGAGGGATAAGGCTTAATGACCTCCGGAGTCATGTTACAACCGTCAAAAGCAGCCCACTTTTTCACGTAATCCGGTATACTTCCGTACCCTCCATCCGGATGATTGGCATCTCCATTATAATATACCACATTATCGGCTGTACCATGCGTATGGATGACGGGTACGGCACGTCCGCCGGAAGGATTACGGTAGTCTACGGGAATACCGCTCACCGGACCGAAGGCCGCAATCTTATCACTCATCCGTGCCATAGCATGATATGTCATCATACCGCCCATGGAAAAGCCGGACAGGTACACCCGGTTACGGTCGATATGGTAACGATTGTACATCGTGTCGATAATCGTCTCCAAAAACTTTATATCCGTATCGCCGGATATGTCCCAAGCCTTGTTGACTCCATTGGGATAGACCACCACGAACTTGGCCGTATCAGCCACGGCCTCCCAATTTGCCTGCCCTTTCTGATAGTTGGCATCCTGGTTCAGTCCGTGCAGTGAAATGACTAAAGGCGGATTGTAAGGCAGCCCTTCGGGAGCGTATGTAATCATGTTACGGGTCGTGTCGCCTACCTTGATGCTCTCTTGCGCGTTCGCCTGCTGTCCCCATGCCCAAGCACAGAGCAGGCAAGTTCCTAAAAGTTTGTTCATTTGCATATAGTTCCAATTTTTAACGGCTATTCTTCCCTAAAAGGAATAACATTTTCTCGGCATAACGCCGTCCCAACTCACGGTAGCCGGCCGCATCGAAATGCAACGAATCCGTAGCGCACGTACATCCGGCAGAGGATACCACATCCGCTGTCGGAATCACTTGCGGAAGCGTCCGGATGATATTATTCATCGAAGCGCACACACCGCCTTGGTCGGCATGCACTACTTCCCCCGCCAATAAAGGTACGTCCTTCGCCTTGAGTCCGAGGTCTTTCAACAGACTTTCATAGACCATCTTCACCTTCTCCGGCCATGCCTTATCGCCGGTATTGGATTCGCCCTGATGAACCAAGATGCCTTTTATCACGCCATCCTTTTGAGCCAACCGTGCTATTTCCACAAGGTGCTCATACGGATTATTGGCGTATGCCTTCAACGGCGCTTTCATCCAGTCCGGTGCACGATGAGCCACATAACCGGATATGCTGTCTTTCATAAACGTCTCGATATGGCAACCGCCAATGGCCACGTTGATGACTCCGACACGGACATTTTTCGGCAAAGTGGCCACCAATGTACGCCCGAAATAATCCACCGGAGTAAGTCCCGTATTGGCACGGCAAAGCGGCGGTACGGCCGTATACCAATGTCCCTTCTCGCGTTTCCGTCCGGCATCGTCCACCGCAGCCATCATGCGGAAACGTTCGTCCACTCCGTTCATATCCCGGATTTCGGCACGTGCATTCCCCTCCATGTTCGACTGTCCAAAACAGAGGAAGACATAAAAATCCGGATCGGGTTTTCCGCCATCCTTTTGCGCCCATCCTCCCACGGAAACGCACATCATACAAATACCTAATATTATCTTTTTCATCGTTCTGTTTCTTTTTCTGCCATGTTATTCTTCAATCTCACTAACTTTTTGCATAAATCGCTCCCGCTCAGCAGAGGCAAGCAAGCTTTCCTCTGCGCTCGCTTAATCGCGATTTTCACTTTTCGGCTTTTTCATACCGGAAATAGTCTACATCCACGTAACCTCCAGCCGACTTCGTAGCATAATTGAATATCCCGAACTTCGTACCCATAAAAAGCTTCCGGCAATCGAAAAGCATTCTGAAATCCGAACCGATCTTCGTCCAATCCTTGCCGTCCATGCTGTAATAAAACTCTGCTATATCCCGTTTCAAACGGAAATCCGCATCGACACGCAGATACACTTTCTTTGTACGGGGAAGCTTCACTCGGGCGCATTCTTTACGTTCTACCCCATTGACTTTCTTCTCCTTATCCGTCAACGAAACGACTTCCTCACTCATCACCAAGAACAAATCTTTCCCTTCTTTCTCTACCGTAAGAATACCGGAGTGTCCGTTGAATGCAGCCAAACCGGCACGGTCGCCGTCCTTCATTCCACCGACCTCCAATGCAAGACTTCCACTACATTCCGGCCCTTCCATCCTTTGGGTAAGCGTATTACGGGCCTCATACAGATTAGACACGACCTTATTGGTTTTCAAACGTAGGAATCCTTTGTGTTCTTTCAGTGTCCAAGCCTCATCCACGGGGTTGTGGTTCCACTGCCACTCCATCTTCAGCTTATCCCCGTCGAACTCATCGCCTACGACCAAGGGGATGACCGGTCCTCCTTTCACTGGAACTTCCATCGTTTCGGGTACCCGCCCGTCTTCATCACCCAACATAGGCCAACCGTCTATCCAATGACAGGGAGACAATGTCAGCACACGTCCTACGCCGCCCCGGTCTTGGAAAATCACACCATACCAATTCCCCTTGGCATCGTCCACAATCGTTCCCTGTCCCACATAGGGGAAACCGGCAAAATTATCGCACAGAATGACCTTCTTTTCGTATGGTCCGGTAATCTTATCAGCCCGATAACATAATTGACGGCGTTTACCACCATTGGGCCAAGAAATCATCAGGAGATAATATTTCCCGTCATGTTTGATTACGCGGCTACCTTCCAGCAAACCTTTCTCTTCCTCATCGCGAACCTGCAAGGTCATATCCACCCCACCTTCTTTCACACCGGACAAGTCTGCTTCCAACTCCGTGAGCTGCCCAGTACCATAAAAAACATACACTCGTCCGTCATCGTCGAAAAACAATGAAGCATCATGGAAATGCTTCATGCGACTGTGCAAAGTCCACCCTTTAGCCGGGTCGTCCGTTGTATATACAAAGGAACGGTAAGGTACGTCATTGGGAGAAAACAAAGCATAAAACTTACCGTCATGATAACGTATGGAAGTCGCCCATTGTCCCCGGCCATACACTGTACCTTCCTCCATATCGTACTTCGGTGTTTCATGCAGTTCATCGAAAAGATAGCTTACCGTTTCCCAATTCACCAAATCTCTGGAACGCATCACCGGCGCACCAGGCATCAGGTGCATGGTCGTGCTCACCATATAAAAATAATCACCCACACGAATCACATCGGGGTCGGGCACATCAGCCCAGACCACCGGATTCTTAAACGTTACAGCCTGCACTTCGGCTTGGTTCCTTTCCAAAGACACCGCCTCGCTCCAAGCCGCAGCAGAAAATGCCAAGGCGCATGCCAACGGCCATCTCCATATTTTATTTTGTATCATCATTCATCCTCCTATATATATTAAGGTATAAAACTATTATTTTGAAAACATCCAATAATCGAAGTACATCAACCTTCCGGGTTGGTTGCCTTTGCAAATGAAATACAAATCATGTACCCCGGTAATTCGCTCTATTTCGGAAGAAACCAATACCCAACGGTTATCCCCTCCGGTCATAGGCACTTTCAACGTGGCCAACAACCGCCCTTCCCGACTGTCGGCACGCACTTCCATCGTCACACCGCCGTTGTGCGTCGTGCCCACACGGGCCGTGATGTGGGAAGCACCCTCTTCGCGGAAATCCACGTCCCTCACTTTAATATAAGCCCCGTCCTTCATGGCATTGACAAACACACCGACTTCCTCGTTCTGGGATGCTTTCATCCATTCGGAAAAAGCGATGGTTTCCGCCTCCGTCTTGCGGAAAGGATTCAGCGTCTCCAAACCCTTCTCTATCCCGGCAGTCATTTTCAGCGGAACAATCGAACCGTCTTTATTGAATTCCGCCTGTTCCACACATACCGAACGGGTAAAACCTCCGCCACCGGGCAAAGCTCCGTTGTGATAGAACAGGTAAGTATTCCCTTTATAGTCCACCATGCCAGGATGGTTGGTAAAGCTCCGCCCCTCGGTAGGCATCAACACACCACCGTACTTCCACGGACCTGTCGGGCTTTTGCTCGTGGAATAACCGAGATGCTCCGATATGGGTCCTCCGGCCCACAGCAAATAATACAAGTCCTTGCGTTTGTAAAGCCATGGCCCTTCTTCGTACAACGTAGGACGCTCGGCCACATTGCCCTCACGCTTGCCGAATGCCTCCTCGGTCATCGGGACACGGACGATATCACCACTGTAGGAAATCATGTCTTCATTCAGTTTCACATAATAACAGAACGGATTCCCCCAATACAGATAAGCCTGCCCGTCGTCGTCGATGAAGACCGTTGGGTCGATGTCTCCCCGTTTGCTCTGAGCCAACGGCTTGCCCAACGGATCGTGGAACGGACCATAAGGGCTGTCCGCCACGGCCACACCGATGGCACCGCCACCCGACTTCATCGTCACGGGAACGTAAGCGTAAAACTTTCCGTCACGTTCCACGCATTGCATTGCCCAGGCATCTCCTTTTGCCCATGAGAAAGTCTCATAGGACAACACTGCCCCGTGGTCGGTCCAGTTCACCATGTCGGTCGTGGAATACAGTTTCCATTCGTTCATGACAAACCACGTTGACGCGTCTTCGTCGTGACTGGTGTACAAAAACAACTTGCCGTCGTATACCATCGGAGCCGGGTCGGCCGTGTACATGGTTTGCACAATGGGGTTCTGTGCCGCCAACACCATCGGCAACCCAACCAATCCCCCGATACAATACCTTAACTTACCTATTTTCATATCGTTCTTTTTCATTTAAAACACCAATAATCAAAATTAAACAATTCATGGGGCTTTTTCCCTTTACACACGAAATACAAATCGTGTACTCCCGTTACGCTTTTCACATCCGTAGCAAATTCTCCCCAATTCTCCCATTCTCCGGTATAAGGAATGCGCAACGTACCTATCACTTCTCCATCGCGTCCGTCTATGCGTAATTCCATCTCACCACCGTGATAACGGCTTGAAGCGGCTGCCACAAACCTCTTTGGCCCGGTTTCACCGAAATCCACGTCGCGCACCTTGATGTAATCTCCGTCATGTATCCCGGTGATATATACCCCTCTCTTTGCCGAAACAGCAGAAGTCACCCCTTCCGACCACGCAATAGTCTCGGCTTCCGTACAGCGGTAGGGGCTCAATGTACCCACACCCTGCTTCACCCCCTCACGCGTCATGTACAATTCCGGAATCGTCCCGTCAGAACCGTAAACAAACTCTTCCACACACACCGAACGGCAATAGCTGTGCCCTCCGGGCAAGGCATCATTATGATAGAAAAAGTAAGAATGCCCCTTGAAATCCACGATGCCCGGATGGTTAGTGTTGCTTCCTTTCTCCGTCGGCATGACCACACCTTGTGCCGTCCATTTTCCTCCGGCAGACTTCGCCGTGGAATAATGGATGGATTCGGGAAATCCTGAAGCGTAAACCAAATAATAATGCCCCTGCCTCTTATAAATCCATGGTGCTTCCGTAAAGCCTCCTGAAAAAGACGAAGCGTCCTTCCGGTCGATGGCCTCGATTTCTCCATCCAACGACACCATGTCGTCTTTCAACTTGACTCGGTAACACACGCCATTTCCCCAATATAACCATGCTTGTCCATCCTTATCCACAAACACGGACGGGTCGAGGTCATCCCAACTGTGTTTGGCGTATGTCGTCATGTCGTTCGTCACCAACGCACGTCCCAAAGCATCTTTAAAAGGACCGTAGGGGGTATCGCCAACGGCCACGCCAATGGACGAGCCGGGCTTGAACTTGTTCTGCGAAGAAATATACCAATAGAACTTGCCATTCCGCTCGATACACTGTGCCGCACTGGCATCTCCCGCCGACCAATCGAAAGCACTCGTACGGAGCACCGCACCGTGGTCGGTCCAGTTTACCATATCCGTAGTCGTGTACAAGCGATACTCCCGCATCAGGTAGGCATTCCGGGGAGCATCCTTTTCGTCACACCCCACATATAAATATAAGGTGTCCCGGTACACCATCGGTGCCGGGTCGGCCGTATAATGCGTCTGCACTATCGGATTTTGTGCAGACAAAGCCATAGAAAACCAACCCAAAGACAAGGCCAACAATTTTTTTCCAACTTCCATTTTCTTCATCATTTCATCGTATAAAGATTACTTTACCGCACCGTCGGCGTTTACTGCATACTTCTTTACCTCTTTCGGTTCCTCCGGATAAGGATTGACCATCAGAGATACTTCGTCAGCCGTTTTGGGAGGTTGCGTCACTCCGTCCTCCGTCTGTTCCACGTACGCCATGGAACCATCCGGCATATAGTAAAGATAGTCCACACAAACACTCCTGCGACCTGTGGCTCCGGCCTGATTGCCGATCACAAGCGAGGCATTATGGTAGAACAGATACCATTGCCCTTTAAACTCCACGATTCCGGGATGTATCGTGAAACTGTTCTCCGCCATTCCTGTCAAAGCACCACGGTAAGTCCATGTCCCGCCGATAGATTCCGCCGTGGCATAGTGCATCATCTCACGCCCCTTTCCCATCGAAGCATAAGTCAGATAATATAAATCTCCCCGCTTATGCAACCAAGGACCTTCCACGTAATGAGGCAAATCAAGCACCTGTATCTCCCCCTCCAGCTCCGTCATATTAGGTTTAAGTTTGACTAAAAAACACGTGCCGTTTCCCCAACTTAACCAAGGTGTTCCCTCATCATCAATGAAAACCGTAGGGTCAATGTCATTCCACCAACCTCTTTTCCCATTCGGTGTCATGGCATCCGTAATCAACGGCTTACCGATGGCATCCTTAAAAGGTCCGGTCGGAGTATCGCCCACTGCCACACCTATTGCCTTACCGGGATAAGGATCGCCGGCCTGTGCTGTGGTATAATAATAGAACTTACCGTCTTTCTCCACTACTTGCGAAGCCCAAGCCTCGCCCACGGCCCACGAGAAATCTGTAGGCTTCAACACTGTCCCATGGTCGGTCCACGTCTTCATGTCTTTCGTGGAATAGCACAACCATTCCGTGATATTGAACATTTCTCCATCACGCGCCTCGTCGTGTCCCACGTAAAGGTATAGGGTTCCGTCATGGATCAATGGAGCCGGATCGGCCGTAAACTTATCTGTAATGACAGGATTGCCTTTCATCTCAAAAGTTTTTGCAGATTGCCTTTGCCCGTAGCCCCAAAGCGAAATCATTAGGGCTCCACCTAAAATCAAACATCTCCTTGTATTCATCTCGTGATCTTCTTATTTTTTCATTCAACCTTCTATAACTTCTTCTATAAATTTCTTCCATCTCCTCACTGCTTGAACAACAAAGGGAGGAACTCATTCAGGCAACGTCTCCACGTCAGCCATTCATGATGTGTACCGGGAGAGGCATAATATACATGGTTTATACCGGCCTCTTTAAGTGATTGACTCATACGATCGCACCCCATACCCTCTTCCGTACCTTGTCCCAAGAAAAGTGTATGCACCTGCTTATTGAACTTATCAGCATCAGAAAAAACTCCACCATACACATCTGTTATATTTTGTCCCGGTGCCATCAGGATAGCTCCGCTAAAAGCCCCGATATGTGCGAACTGATCCAAATGGGTCAACGTGATTTGGAAAGTCTGGTGCCCTCCCCACGAAAGTCCGGCCATCGCACGATGGTCACGGTCTGTTTTTACACGAAACGTCTTCTCCACAAACGGTATAATGTCTCTCAAAAGGATATTACCAAAAGAAGCACCGAACTCATCACGTGTCTCTCCTTTTTTTGTCCCGTGAATGTATCCGCAATCACCGTAATCCATTACCACAATCATAGGTTTGCATTTCCCGCTTGCTATCTGCCCGTCCAGAATATTGGCCATGTGCCCTTGTTCGTGCCACCCGCGTTCATCTTCACCCATACCATGTTGTAAATAAAGTACCGGATATTTACTTTTCGGTGAAGTCTCATATTCCACCGGGGTATAGACAAAACAACGACGCACTTGCCCTTCCACTTCGGAATAGTACTGGCACTCACGCACCTGCCCATGGGCAATGGATTTGTTAAAAGTATAATATGCCGCCTCTTCTGGGGATTCCGGAACCTCTATTCCACTGGCCATACGTCCGCACCCGTAAAAACAATCGGAAGCCGGATCGGTTACCTGTACCCCATCTACAATGAAAAAGTAATAGTGGAAACCCACCACCAACGGGTCGGTCGTTACCGTCCACATCCCGTTGTTGTCTTTCGTCATAGGGTATTTCTTTCCACAGATATCTGCTTTCACGTCATAAGCCTCAGGAGCATACAAACGAAAGAGTGCCCGTCGTTGCTCGTCCACTTTCGGATATTCTGCCATCGGCACATTATAAATAGAACTTATCGCGGTTTGCGACCACGAGTTTTGCGTCCCACAAACGATAATGGTTCCCCAAACAAAGGCCCACACTATTCTCGAATTCCATTTTCCTCTTTTCATATCTCGTTCTTATTAGTTCATAACTTTTGATTTCCACATAACATATACGTTTCCCACCTTTTCAAACACTAATGTCTGACCGACGGTGCACCGAAATAACTCGGGTGTGCATTATCCGGGTTAAACACAAGCTGTTCCAATACGATTTCCGGATCGACCATATATACCTTGAACGTATGTAATCCCGGCTTTTCCACCTCAAACTCCGCTGTGAGCCAACGCAAATTGTCGAAGATTTCATTGCGGCAGAAACCATCCCCATTGATCAGTTTCAATGTTTTATTACGCGGTGGAAGCGGTTTGAGTTTCGGGGATTTTTTCAAGTTCTTCGGGGTATATTCACTGAATGTGTCTACGAACCCCTGACGGGCATCCAACGTACGGACTATACCCCCATCCAAACCAAAAGCCAATCGCAGCCCCCGTTCGGGCATCACATCCTGCGTGGGAAGGACACCGAGACAAACGGTCTGTGTCCCCGTCTTCGGGAAATACACTTGATATTCCAGACACGGAGCGTCTTCGAAAGAAGTAGCCGACGGTGCCGTGACCGGAGACAATCCCATACATCCCTCTCCACGTCCTAAATCGAGCAGGAAAGTCCACTTTGCATATCGTCCGGGGTGGCAGGCATTGAACTGCCATGCGGGAACGGAAAACTCATTTCCACAAGCATTTCCGAACCAATGTCCTTCCACTTGAACCGGCAAGTCAGCTTTCACGACATGAAGCCTTATCGGCACACGTTCCCTTTCCCTACAAATATAAAGTATACCTTCCGTCTCTCCAGCCTTCAATTTCGTCCAATCTATACCGACCCAAATACGGGATTCCGTCTCCACCTTCCCTTTTCGGAGACTCACGTCCATCCAAGGTTCGTCTGTCTTGACCTTAAAATCGAATGTCCCCGTTCCCCGATTGAAGATGTCGATGTAATACTTGCGATTCTCGAAATTATCAAAAACGGGGAGTTCCAATTCTCCTTCCGGCGATAGCGTTTCGCAACCTTCCACAGCCACACCCATCGTAGGCTTTGACAAAGGCTCCACACGCACCACCTGCGGAACGGAATCTCTTTTAGGCATAGACCATTTGGTATATCCCAAATGAATGTCGCTCATCATCTTCTCCCACTTACCTCCGGCCAACACCTTATTATAATAGGCGGTCATGACTGTATCAACCGTATACAATTCCTCTACTCGCCGCGCATAATCGTTCGCCGTCACGCGTCCCTGCCGTGCATAAAGCCGGTTTTTTGCTGCGGCCAAATAGATTTCCGCCACTCCGGCCGAAGCTTTGACCGGATAAAGCACCAACTGATAGTAAGCATCCTTATATGCTTGAGGCATGAGTTGTCCCACCGAGTCGGCTTCGTGGGCTAACGTACGCCACAAATCCGTCACACGGTCGGCCTCGCAATGGTTTACCACACTGAATATATTCGTAGACTGCACTTCAGGTTTCCGCCACAGATTATATTTGGAATAACGGGCCACCAACCCTGAAATTGCCTCCGCATGTGCTTCCCCGAAATTTTGCTGCGCCCACTGCCGCAGGTAATCATCTGTCTCATCGGCCTGTATCGCATCAGGATTCCAGGCATAACGCATAATAAAATCAATAGGCAATTCCTTGGGTTTCAGGTCTCCTACATTCACAACCCACAAGTCATCTATTCCCGATTGGTAAGCTAAATTGAACTGTTCGCGCAACTTGGGTATGGTTGTGGTATTAATCCACCGGTCGTTCCACGGTCCGCCGTTCATATCGACGTGGTAGTACAATCCCATACCTCCTTTACGCCGCTGTTCCTGCCAAGGTCCTACCCTACGGATATATCCCCAGTTGTTATCACAGAAAAGCAGCATCACGTCATCAGGCACCTTGAAACCTTTGTCATAATACCGTTGCACCTCTGTAAACACAGCCCAAAGTTGCGGTATTTCGGCCGGGTCTTTTCCATGTACCCGTCCGAGTATTTCACGTTGTCCTTTAATGACATCCGACAACACAGCCATATTCTCCTCATCCGTGCCGCCTCCCATGGCTACATCTCCATCACCGCGCATCCCGATGGTCACAATGCTCTCGTACTTACGACTTCGTTCCGCCCCTTCGATGAAGAAAGAATCTATACCCTCCTTATTCGTAGCATAATTCCAAGGACCGACCTCCTTCCGACGTTTGGTATAATCTTTATGCGGACGCATCATCGGTTCATGATGCGAAGTACCCATCACGATACCCATATCGTCTGCCAACTGCCCGTTCGCCGGGTCATCCTCATAAAACGAACTGGCCCACATGGCCGGCCACATATAGTTGGCTTTCAACCGGAGCAACAGTTCGAACACGTGTGCATAAAAACGGCTGTTGAACCCACCGAACTTTTTGGAAGCCCATCCCCCAAGGCTCGGCCATTCATCGTTCAAGAAAATACCACGATATTTCACTTTGGGAGAATCTTGCACATAACGTCCCGGTTTCACATACAATGCTGCATGCCGTTGTGCCGGTACGTCGGCAAAATAATGCCACGGCGACACACCGATCTTTTCCGACAGGTCGTATATGCCGAAAATAGTACCACGCTTATCGCTCCCAGCTATCACGAGATTTCCGTCTACCGTCTGTATCAAATAACTTTCCCATTTTCCTTCAATGGCCGACACGTCAAGTTTCCCTTGCTTCGCCCATTCATCAATTTGCCTATTCCTACCGATCGTTCCGACTACCACCGCTCCCCGTTCTGAGGACAAAGACAGACTGACATCAGCCGCCGTACCGGTCACTCTTCCGATATCCGTACCCAAATTACGAGCCGCAAGCCGTACTCCTTTATAATCTGCCGTATCCACACAGATCGTAGCAACCCGGCCATCGGCAGAAAGACTGAAAGCCCCTACAGACGGCTTAAAAGAAATATAATCCACTTGCATAGCCCGTGCAAACATCATCCCCCCAATAAAGAAGAATGTACAGAGTATAATTTTCACGGCATTACTTTTCATTACTTATATCTATTTGTTTCTTTGCAAAATTACACTAAAAGCCCGTTTTTAAGTTCTTTGTATGTATCATACTTTTGCGATAAAGTAACAAAATACTCTCATTTCTTCCATATACACAAAAAAATGCGCCGGAAATCACTTCCCAGCGCACTCCGCATTCTAAATCTAACTAACATTATATGAAAAGACTTATTCTGATTCTTTTTACCATACAGCATCCCTAACCTCTACGCCGACCAGTAAAACTTGGATTACGGGTTGGCAGGAATGACTGCCACAAAATTACGCAGGAACAAACCTTTCTTGTTTATTCCTGCGTAACGGATTTTTGCTATTTTGTAACCAATATACGGATATTACTCTTCTGCCGTCTTGGCATTCTTACGGGCATATTCGGTAGGCGTCATGCCGAAGTATCCTTTAAAGCACGTAGAGAATGTAGATACAGACCTGAAGCCCGTAGCGATAGCCACATCGGTAATATCGAAATTCTTCCCGGCCAAAAGTTTAGCCGCCTGCGAAAGACGGATATTCCGAACGAAGTCGCGTGGAGTCAATCCTGTGGCATCTTTCAGCCTGCGGTGGAAATGAACCCGGCTGATACCTATTTTATCGGCAATGAACTCCACACTCAAATCCGGACTGGAAATATTCTCGTTAATCACCTTCATCACTCGTTCCATCATCTGGTCGTTCGGAGACACCAATTCTATTTTATCCATTTTCTCTTCCTGTAGGGCTACACCGTATTTACCCTGTAATCTTCGTTTATTTTTCAATAAGTTCTCTGCGGTCTGCCGCAAAATATCAATATTAAAAGGCTTAGACATATAGGCATCAGCTCCTGTGGACAATCCTTCCAGACGGTCGGCATCTTCGCTTTTAGCCGTCAACAGAATCACAGGAATATGGTTCGTATTGAAACTCCCCTTGATTTTGCGGCAAAGCGTAATACCGTCCATTACCGGCATCATGACATCGCTTACGACCAAATCCACTTTCTCTACGTTCTGAACAATGTAGTCCCATGCCTCCTGCCCGTTACTGCATTCACTGACATGATATTCCCCGGTAAACTCACCATGCAGATAACGCCGTATCGTCGTCTCGTCCTCCACGACCAATATACGTCCGTGCTTACTTCCTCCTTTCTTTTCTTCCGGCAATTCGGCTACCGTCTCTGCCACATGCTCCGCCTCCAAGGGCGCGGAATAAACAGCTTGAGGCATCTTGTCATCCGAAATATCCTCCAGCAGCTCCAACGCCTGAGGCATCTGCACGATGAAACGCGTACCCTGGCCTTCGGGATTGTTTTCCGCCCAAATACGCCCCTCATGCAGCTCTACCAACAATTTCGTCAGATTCAATCCGATACCGGTACCGACATAATCTCCGCCCCATTTGCCTGAATAGAAACGCTCGAACACCCGGCTCTTCTCCAGGTCGGGAATGCCCACACCACTGTCCGTCACCGAAAGCCTGAAATCCCGTTCACCGGGTATGTCACCGCTCACGTCTTTCAACTCGATGGTGACCACACCACCATCGGGAGTGAACTTAAACGCATTCGAAAGCAGGTTCATCACCACCTTGTCAAAGTTTTGCGGATCTACACAAACGTCCATTCGTTCCATATCATGTACAAAGGTGAACGTAATGCCACGATTATGCGCCGTGGTCTCAAACAACTCATAGAGATTATTGACGAAACCTACCATCTCTACTTTATGATACTTCAATCGGAACTGTCCCTTTTCTATCTTACGCGCATCCATTAATTGATTGATCAACCGGAGAATACGCTGGGAATTCTGATATATGAGCGAATAACTGCGTTGATGCGTTTCATCTTTGTCCGACTTCATCAACTTCATAAGCGGACTGAGAATAAGCGTCATCGGGGTACGTATTTCATGACTGATGTTCATAAAAAACTGAATACGTGCTTCATTCAGTTCTTCCACCTGACGATGCTTTTCAAGAATCCGTTTGGCCTTGAAATGTTCCTTGACTTGCAAAAGTACCACATAAAAGATAAAAAGAAGCAACACGAAATAGACCATAACGGCCAGCGTAGACAAGTACCATACAGGATGCACCATCACCGTCAGTTCCTTCACTTCGGACGACTCCCCGTATGCCTCGGCCTTCATACGTATACGATAGGTACCTGTTTCCATATTGATAAAGGATATACGGTTCTGCCCGTACTCCAACGCAATCCAATCGCCATTGTTGATACAGTAGTAATACGTCACACGCCGGTTACTGAAACTCATCGTGGAGAGTTCTATACTGAACGACTTGTCGCGATGAGAAAGATTCACCTCGTCCACCATCGGAAACCAACGGTCTATAATCGTGTAATGTCCTGAACGGTCACCTGCATGCACCGGCTTGCCGTTGACATAAAAATCCACCATGCGAAGCTCCACTTTCTCCATCCCCACTTGCTTCCCCACATCCGACGGCCGAAACAAAGTCAGTCCGTTGATGCCACCGAAATACAATATCCCATCCTGAGAATAAGAAGACTTTACGCTGAACTCATTTCCTTGCAAGCCATCTTCGATGTGGTAATTGTCAAAGGTTCCTTTCTCCGGATTAAAACAGGTCAGGCCATCGTCCGTGCTCACCCATATTTTCCCGTCGGAAGCGATTTCCACGCTACACGTGGAATTAATAGGCAACCCGTCTTCCACGGTATAAGTCTTCACGCTTTCGTTCGCGATGTCGAAACGCACAAGTCCTAATGTCGTGGCAGCCCAAAGCACTCCGTCGGCATCCACTTTCATGTCGCGCACGCTGCTTTTAAGCATAAACCGCCCCCGTAAACGGATGTCTCCTCCTTTGGACAAAGTGAACACCTCCAACCCGTCGGCCGTACCCACATAAAGGAAATCACCATGTACCAACAGCGTCCTCACATAAAGGTTTCTCAGAATCTGATAAGGGTAGACCACCGTATTATCGACCAACATCTTATATTGTGTCAACTCTCCCGTAAGCAGACTGTAGCGGAACAGCCCGCTGCCCATCGTCCCTATCCATATATTCTTATAACCGTCTTCCACCATCGTGTAAGCATTCGGTATTTTATTTCCGTCCTTCACCCACGCGCCGAGGTTGACGCACTCTCCGGTATGTTTGTCCATCTTCGCCACACCCGACCACGAAGAACCCAACCATAAAGTTCCTTCCGAATCCTCCAACATGCTCATCACCGTGGAAGGCATCGTCTTCACCACACCCGGTTTGAAATGGACACTGCTGCTGCCATCATGAGCCAGATGATACACCCCGCAGTGGTCGGCCGCCAACCAAAGGTTGCCATGCCCGTCGCCGGTAATAGCCGTCACACAATTCGTACCGATCGTGTTCTTCAGTACCGAGCGACGCCCCACATATTCAAAACTGGTCGCCATGTCGGGCATCACCAATACGCCTTTCCAGTAGACTCCGACCCATGTATTCCCGTCGCTGTCCACAATGGCATCCTTCACGTTAGACGTAGCCAGATTATATTCATACGTACGGATATTGCTCTGCGTAATAAGTCCGGTGGATTCATCATAGATTTTCAGTCCGTCACCGTCCGTAGATATCAATATCTGTCCTTCCAATCCGGGATTTATGGAAGCCATCACGTAACGACGGCTTTCCGGAAAAACATCATAAAAACGATTTTCCTTTTCGGAATAACACAATAACCCGTCATGAGCCGTGGCCAGATAAAGATGTCCGGACGAACTCTGACAAAGTTCGATAGCCCCGGGATAGCTTGCCACCCGACGGAGTTTTCCACCCCTCGAACAATGTATCCCTCCGTCCGCATCTACAAACCAGACTCTCTTTTCACGGTCTTCAAATATTTGCAAAAGAGTGACCTTAGCCGGCGGAAAATCTCTCATTTCTTTCAGGAACTTCTTTCCATCCTCATCCTCACACAGGCGATAAAGTCCGTATCCGGCCGTACAGACATAAATAGAATCTCCGCTCAGTTTGGTCATCGAAATCACATGGGCATGGATGGTGTCGCCCCCGACTACGATAATAGGAACATCGGTAAACCGGTCCGTATCATAAGAGTACATCTGCACGCCGGACTCCATTCCGATAAGCACAGAACCGGGTTCCACTTCCAACGCACAACTTACCATGTCATGCCCCAAAGTTCCGGCTTCACCTTTTTTATGCCGATAAACGTTCATCTTCACACCGTCATAACGGTTTAAGCCGCTTTGCGTAGAAATCCACACATTTTTCCGGCTGTCTTCCATGATGGAACGGATACAGGTATTCGACAGTCCCTGATCTGAAGTAAAAGAGACTGGGTTTTGTGCTTTCATAAAGACTCCCGACAGTCCCAAAAGAAAGCTTAAGAGATTTTTTTTCCAATTCATAGATTTAGATATAAGCTTTAATTAAACAGTATTCTTCATTTGTACTTTCTGCATTGTGTTCCGGTCTTGAAAACGCTCCGCCATCGGTTTATCTCTTAAGAAGAGAGCAACCATTACACAAAGTTATAGGAAAAAAACTGATTTTAACTCCATTCCAAAAGATTTTTTTTCGCAGCATTTGAAAAAAAAGAATTTTTTGTTATGCAATAACAATTCGTCTGGGGCTTCTTCAAACCTTATTATCAACTGTATATATCATTGGGTTGCTCTCTTCTTAAGAGATAAACTTCTATCTCCACTGACACTCAACGTCCAAACCTTTTTTCGCACCGTTCGTATCCCTTGCAAAACATCTCCTCCGACAACAACCGCATTTTACTCTGCGATACATGATTTTCCAAACGCATGAAGAGCCTTTCCGGAAACAGGAAATCTGTCTCCCTATACCTCCCCAGGAGTTTTGCAAAAAGACCTTTCATCTTTCAGGTTACACCATAATCTCCTCATTACATTGGCATTATAAACTGAAAGATGCTTCAGGCATCCTTCAGCCACGCCTCATTTCGTTCGGCTAAGAATGAAAAATCGTTTGGCTGAAAACGAAAAATCATTCGGCTGAGATTGAAAAAACGTTTGGCAGAGAACTTTTCATCGTTCTCTGCCTTGAAAGAAAACTGAAGGATACTCTCTTCATCCTTCATTCCGTAATAAATTATATTACAACCGGTTACCCCATAACCTGAAAGATGAAAGGTCTTTTTGCAAAACTCTTGGGGAGGTGTGGGAGATGACGGATTCCCGACAAGTACACAAATTATAAATTTGTTCGACAATTTGCGAATATCAAACAAAATAGGTATCTTTGCCCTCAAACAGGCCAGGCACTATGTTTATAGAATTCGATAAAGACTACCTGCGTGAATTGTTCGAGCAAGGACGCACAAGCGACAAAAAGCACCGCTATCAGCCCGAAGTTATAAAAGGGTATCAAAAGGCGGTCGCGTCTCTTAAACGTGCCATCAATGTTGAAATGCTGTACCGCCTCAATTCGCTTAATTACGAAGTGTTGAAAGGAGACAAAAAAGGCATTTCATCGGTACGGATAAACCAACAATACCGACTTGAATTTACCGTTAGGGACGTAATGAACGAACAAATAATAACCGTGTGCCGATTGTTGGATATTAGCAACCATTACAAGTAATCGATATGGAAACAACAAAGAGAATCTATGCGCCGCACGAGTTGCAACCGTCCACGCCCATACATCCGGGCGAAATACTGAAAGACGAGTTAGAGGCACGAGGGCTTTCACAGCGGAAATTCGCCCAAACGATAGGCGTTTCATATTCCGTGTTTAACGAGGTTGTAAACGGCAAACGCCCCATAACCACCGAATATGCCTTGAAAATTGAGGCGGCAACGGGTATAAATGCCGAATTTTGGCGGGGGATGCAATCCGACTACGACATGCAGACAGCCCGGCACGATGGCAAGCTGTCCGCAATCTTGGAAAACATCCGCAAGGTTGCGGCGATGCTTTGACAAGCAAGCGAATAAAAGCCCGTCGGAAGGCCGTTTTCCGCTTGCGTGTCCCGTTTTTTTCTTATATCGAACTCACGTTACTTACAAACAGTCTTCGTTGACGTTCCTTTCCGGCTCTTTACACTCACGATGTAAAGCCCCTGGGGCATACGGTACATATCCCAAACATAGCTTCCATCGGCCGGACCATCGCTATGAACCAAACGGCCATCATGACGGTAAATACCCACTGTAAACTTCTCGTCTGGCCATTCCACCTTCAGTTTTCCGCTTCCACGTTCGAAGAAAATCCGGCAAGCCTCATCATACTGTACGTTTCCGTCCACAGACTCCGGTTCTGAATCCATATTTTTCTTTATCCGTACCACCGTCAGACCGCCACACACGCCTACCTCATCCGAATGAGACACAAGGCGTAAAGCCAGCAACTCATCATACGGCGAGGAACCTACCCCCTCTACCGTAAAACTCTTTGCAGTCTCGCCGGGAAGAAAAACCATTTCGTCTGTCGAAAGGATGAAGTCTTCTCCGGCCCGCGCTTCTCCGGCCACAGGCTGCAAAGCCAAACGTAGTTCTTCCCGACAAGCATGTGAAAGCCTCACAGTGAAGGACATTTCTGCTCTCCTTTCGAGGCATGAGGCATATGCGTTAAAACCGGCTTGTACTGCGAAAGGGTCATTCCTCTCTTCCGGCCCCGTCGGAACCGCCCCATACACCGAATATGCCCCCAAATCCACTCCGCCATAACCGTATCCTTTAGCCCGGCTACCCTCTCTCAGCGTGAAATTCTCTTGTCCGTAGGTCGTCGAGACAAATCCGGGGGACGTCTCCAGATTGCCTTCTCCACCGAGACGTGTCTGAAACGCGCGTAACGACATTTCCCCACCGCATAATTTCAACGATTTCGTCTTTCCTGGTGTATATACCAAATTGTCGAGAAACACATGAGGACCGGAATCGTATGCGGAATCGGAAAGCTCGACGTTATACCCCGAACAATCATACACGATGTTGTTGCGCAACCAGTCGCGCCGGGACTTATGAATGAAGAAACCCGTCTTGCAACGGAATGCCACATTATTCGTCCATTGTGCATCGGCCGTCCACCCCGTTTCGTAACGTGCGGTCTGATAAGCAATCCCTTCCAGATTGGCTCCTATATTTTCCGATACCATGTTTTCCGTACACCGCGACTCATTGAATATAAAATCCCGGCAGGCATGCGCCCTGTTCCGGAGCAATATGTTGCGGCTTCCGTCGCGATCGAGCCAAATGCAGGTAGGCACCTCCGTAAAATAATTGAAGGCAACGGCATTGTTCCCGTCCGACATATCCTGCACGTCGATGCACCGTGTGAAAAGGCTCTCTCCGCCCCACGAGCGTTTCTTGCCACTGAAACGCGTAAAAGAGTTCCGAGCCACCAGATTGCCGTTACATTGCTGTCCGTTAATGGATACCCCGTCCCCGATGATGTCTTCAAACACATTGTCCACCACCGCATTTCCACGAGCGTTCCCCATCCAAATCACAGAATTGGCATTCCATGCGGCCACCTCCGGATGCCCCAACCGTTCAAACCGGCAACGGGACACTACACACCCCTCGCTCCCGTTCATCGATACGGCACACTTGGCATACTTGAAATCCCGGAACGTGAAGCCACCGATCCAAACGTACTTCAATCCGGAAAGGTCGAACACTGCACTATAATCCCCTGGCAACACGTCGGGATGCCGCACTACCACCTCGCCCGTTCCCGGCAGAGGGCAAAATACGACAAAACGGCCTTCGCTACCGGAATGCCCGGGTTTCAGGCCGTCCGCCACATACAAACCGCCGGTCACATACACGGTATCACCGGCCTCGGCGAGGGTAGCCGCCGCTTGTATGTCCTTAAAGGGCCGGACGTGCGTCCCATCGCCTCCATCCCCAGCAGCGGCAGAAACGTAATAACCTTTGCCCTGTCCCTCCAACGCATGCAGCATGAAGGCCGAGAAGCATAAAAGGACTGGTTTCATCAGATTCAAACTTTTCATAATTCCTGTCTTATCAATTATTCCCCAACCCAAAGAAAAAGGGAGGCTTCCTCATACCGGCCGCCTCCCTCTTGTCTGAGTGAAAATTAAATATAAAGCTTATCTAATACCTATCATTTCACGATTACCTTCTTCACGTCGGTCGTTCCGTCTGCACGGTGGATCTTCACTAAGTTCACACCCTTCATCGGACGTTCGAGCTTCATACCGTCTACGGTGTAATACTCGTAAGACACGGCCTCAGCCACTTTCACGTCGTCAATGTTATCTGCATACGCCTTAGCATAATCATAGCCCTCCAACGGAGCCTTGAAGAAGAGACGTGCGTCATCTGCCATGGTCTGCGTATCCCAATTGCCTTGGTCGCCCGCTTCCGGACCAGCATCATACCAGTTTCCGCTCTCATCCTTGAGGCAGAAGTTCTTACCGGAAACATACTTTTCAGCTATACCAATGGTCAACTCCGTACCTTCCTTCACCGTAATGTCCGGAATGACGGTCGGGAATCCGCCCCATTTCCCATCGTACTGGATATCACCACCTACAAACATCACGCGAATAGTGTCGTTCGGTGCATCAGAAGTCACCGCCCAAATATACTTGTCGGGCACACCCGTCTCATCGTTTACGGCATTGAAATAAGCGTTGGCGTTCTTGAAAGTACGAGTATCAAACAGCACATCGTATATACCTACTGGCAGTCCGGTCAGGGTCTGGCAGATCTTGTACTCCATCTTCAAACCATGCAGACGGTTGTCAGCCACGGCCTTGTCCTCAGTGGCATTCCAAGAGCCATCCACAGTCACCGTCACTTTACCTTCAACTACATCCCAACCCGGTGTGTTCTCACTATCTACGCTATCGCCATCTACAGTGATGTAAGAATAGAAGTTCGGGTTCTTCACGAAACCTGTCAGGTCGACACCGGAAGCCAAAACCTTATAGCCCGTGGCCGTAGTCTCATCCGTTTCCGTCTCGCTGTACAACGTATCCTTCATCTCGTCAGCAATCTTACCTGTTTCGCCCAATATCTTATAAAGGGTCTGCCTGCTATGGTAAGCCAAGCTGGCAGCCAAATCATCATCGTCGTCCAAAGCATTCTGCGCGTCCGTAATCAGGCTTGCCGGCTCGGCACCCAACCTTTCTGCCGTAGTAGCAAACTTCGTAAGACGGTAGGTCAGGGCATCCACACAAGACTGGATGTTGCCCACCTTGGCAGCTATGTCTTCCAATTTCTCTATAGCCTCGGACAAAGCTTCATCTTCCAGATCCAAGGAAGACACGCCGTCATATTCTTTCAACAGGTTTTCACCCTCAATATATTCATCAGCCATCACATATTTGGAAGCCGGGTCTATCTTGGCCATGTTGTCGCGCAAAGTCTGCATGTCTACATCATACGAATCCACATTAGCTTGGCGTGCCAACATCTTACCACACAAGTCATACAACTTCGCATTCATTTCCTCTATGGCAGACGGGCTGTTGAACGTACCATTCTTGGCTGCTTCCAAAGCCTCGGACAACGCGGTCTTGGTCGTACCGTTGTAGATTTCATTCTCCACAGCCGCAGCCACTACGGTCGCACTGTCTATGGCAGTTGCCAACAGAGCCTTATAATAGGCCGCATCGGAAGGTTTGGAAACCAATTCCACAGCTCCCAAAAGGAATTCGTGGAAACCACCCTCGCTCAGGCAAGAGAACTTCAACATGTAATAACCCTCTTCTGCCACCGTGAACTCCGTAGTGGAAAGGGCTGTGCCCGTCACTGGAACATTTTGAGCACCCTCCACGCTCGGCTTGGCTTCCACACCGTTGAACCGGGCTACCACCTCACCTTCTGCATCCGGATTGTTCAAATCAATCTTTTCGAGAGAGAAGTCATATTTCGGGAACGTACCATCGGCAAAACCTTTCCATGCCGCCATACGGAACGAGACCTGATATTTACGCGGCGTCAAATGGAGAGCCACACCCGGATCCATTTCCGGATCCAAAGTCCCGTCGGGCATCACATAGTCTTTCACTTGTTCGCCATAAGTAGCCGTACCTACCGTACCGCCAGTAGCACGCCAATAAAGTCCCATACCATTAAAATCACCGGTATAAGGACCCTGCAAACGGCATCCTCCACCACCGATGTTACCACCCCAGTTATAATTCCAGACCTCACCGGTTTCCGTCACACCATACTGGTGGATGGTTCCATTATCATTCGACAACCACCCTTTCGGGAAAGTACCGTTGGCATACGTGGCAAAGTCTTTCGCGGCAGAATAAATCACTTCACTCGTACCTGGGTTCAAATCCGGTCCTACGGAGAAATTTATGGTTTGTGACTGTAAAGCCTCAAAACCACTCACTGCATTAGTCACATTAGACACTACCAACTGGTATTCGCCATTCTCCAATGTCCCTACCGATACGACCAAAGTATTCGGGTCGTCCTCAGACACCACAGTGGAGCTATACAAATCAGCTACTTGCACACCATTCTGCATCAATAAAACGGATGCAATTTCCGTAGAAACGGCACGATCGTAGTTCACCTGCACCTCATTGAACGTGGCCGGATCCAACTCGAAGCTATGGTCTTCAGGTACGGAAGACAAGAAATTCGGACCATCCATCAAATAAGACATTTCTTCGATAGTCTCATCATAGTAAATGGCTTCACTCGTGAACGGGAGCACTTTCATCTCGCTCTCTACGTCCATGCTCGGACGCTGGTCGGTAGTGTAAATGAGCGGGCATTCCGCATCTGGTGTGAAACTAACGTGGATATTGGCCCTCTCATCCTCATCTATTTCATTCGCCATGAAGATATACATGTAGCCGTCCTGCTTCAACTCAACGCTGGCCACTTCCATCTCCTGATCACCATTCATCACTTTCACATACGAATTGGACAACAAGTGCACACCGATAGGGTCAGTGCTGGCGGAAGCCAACTGGGCGGCATTCGTGGGATAGCCGAAATCCACCCTGATAGCATCATAATTATACGTGCAGCCTGCCATCGTGGCTTCTTCAATCTTAATATCATCCAGAAGATAACGACCAGGATTGTACATGTTGATGGTCAGGAAATACGTATTAGGAAATGACGTATCATCGCCCTTCCACCAAATCGTGTCGTTCTTCGACGGGTCATTCGGATCATTCACGATGATGTCTTTGATGTTATCGTCGAACTGGTCGAAGAACTTATCCTGCACGGCCTTTCCGGAATTGTAAGCCACGAACGACAAACGGCGCCAATCTCCCGTCATGATACCGTCTTTCCAATCATAATAGTACTGCGTGCCACTCTGCGACATCAATGGTGCCTCAAGATTTTCACGTCCGATAGAAAGGCTGGATTTGATGGCCGTATTGATAGGATCGCCCCCGTCGGCCATCGTAAAGGTTTTGTTGGCCTTCACCCAAAACGACACACGATAGGATTTGCCCTCCTCAATGGGCAAATAGCGCAACTTCAAACCACGGAACCATTGCGACCCCTGTACCGTATTGGAATTGTTCGCCTCCAAGGCATACGTACCAGAATAAGCCTCTTCGCATTTCTCATTCCACACATCCCCCGGCTGGAGATTGATATGGTCACCGTAGAAGTCTGCAAATTGTGCAGAGTCTTTGTGATGGTAGAATTGGTCACCATCCTCAAAACCTAACGTTGCAATAACCTGAGCCTGGGCTGTCAAACCAAGTCCTGCAAGGCCGAGCAACATCAAAAAGTTTTTCTTCCTCATAAACTTCAATTTAAGATTAATACTAAAATTACTATATCTCTTTCTCTTCTATTCTTGTTGGATTTGAGATTCCGGCAGCTAAATTAGCCTTTGCCGGAATCTTTTCCAAAATATTTTGTATCATATACTTTCGTATTTGTAACATCTTTCAATCAGCATTGATTTACAACACATTATAGCATCACTCCAAAGGCAAATACCAATTACTCCGATCTGAAAGGCGACCATAAAGTTCTGTATTGAAACTATCTTTCCCAGCGCGTCCGGCTATCTTCCGTGCCAAAAAGTCCGTGTCATCACGCCGGAGTGCTATACGCTGCAAGTCACCAAACCGCTGCCCCAAAAAACTCTGCTCCAAAGCCATCTCATCGCAAATCTTATCCTCCACAAAGAGTATGGAGTCTTCATGAGTGGCCAATCCTTCAGGAATGACATAAAGCGTATCGGCATAAGATTCACCACAGCCATAAGAATGAATTCCCTCCGTATTTACTGTTGTCGTAGAAGTGGACGACATATCCTGTGTAATGAAATTGTAAGGACTCCACGTCAACAAATTACCTGCGCGCTTTTGTTCATCGGCACTGACATACTTGGACACAGTCCCGTCACTCAAGCCATACTTCAAAATAGCAAAAGCCGATTCGGGCAGCCCCGCACGGTTGTAAGCCTCGGCCATACGAAGATAGATGGACGAAAGCCGGTAAAGAGGGATTTCCGACAAGAAAGACGAGTTGGATGTCACAGGAAAACGGACTACCGTCTGAAAATCTTCCGAATAATCATCGCGACTTGCCGTGTACGTCGTCCTGACATTTGAACACAAACGCAAATCCCCCCTTTCCCGACTGTCATTATAAATCGTGTTCTCTCCCGGAGATATCGTATCACGTAAATTTGTAGTCGGATCCGTATACACCATCACGTAACGCTGCGCTTGTGACAGTTCCAACAACGACTGTGAAGAAGTCATCTCAAAATAATAACGGTTGTCCTCCGTAGAATTAAGGACATCTCCCAATCGGCTTACCACTCCATCATATTCACTGGTTTCCATCCGTATCCCAGCCAAATCGGTAGTACTTGAATAACTCGACGAATGGCTCTTGAATTCGTAATTCCCCCAATAGGCTTCCATGTTTCCAGCCGGAGCCAAAGGTTTGTCGGGATGCGTCAGATAGTCATGATAGTATTGTGCAGCCTCTCGGTAACGCCCAGCCCATAGGCAAAGGTCGCCCAACAAGACACGCACGGGAATGAAATAGCGGTCGTTTCCGGCTAAGGGAAAATCAGTTTCCACGTAAGGTTCCAAATCCGGAATGAAGTATTCACAAACCTGCTTCACATCATAAAACGGATAACGTGAAGGATCCGCTTCCACTTCCGTCATCAACGGTTCCGTAAAGAAAGGTACCTTACCATAATAAATGGCCAACTGCAAATAAGTCCATGCACGGAAAGCTTTCACTGCAGCATACTCCCGAATAAACACTTTCTCCCCACGCAAAGAAAGCATCGTATCGGCATGGGCAATATAATAATTACAGTTCTGAATGATGGCATAATAATCTTCCGGCGCATTGTAGCGGTTGTCTGTAGTTGCCGTGAAGTCAGCCAGTTCTTTCAGGTCGGTCGTGGCTGCTTCAGTCGCGGATGAAAGTTCTCCTCTTATTTCACCGAGAATAATTGTGCGATCGGCTATCACCTGCATCTTGTTCATAATTCCCAAAAGAGAATATACCGTATCGTTGGGTGAATTCAGTTGGGGATTGAAGTCCACCAAACTTGAATCCGTATCCACACAGGAGGTAAAGGCTGCACCAGCCCCAAAAGCCAATACCAATGCCATAGAAAATATCTTGTTCTTTTTCATGATTCGTTTTAATTGAATGTTACAAGTTAATCTTTACGCCCAATGAGAAATTACGCCCTTGGGCCAACAAACCGCGATCGATACCTCTGGACAACACGCTGTTGTCTGCACTGAACTCCGGATCTGCTCCCAAATACTTCGTGAACGTAAGCAGATTATTGGCAGCTCCCCATATCGTAATACCCTGCAAATAAGTTGTATGGATGGGAAAGTAATAGCTCAACGTGACATTCTTCAGACGAAGATAAGAACCATCCTCAATCCAACGGTCGGAGAAGCGGCTGTTACCCGGTGCGTCTAAATAATAGATACGGGGAATGTCTGTTTCCTGACCTTCATGTGTCCAACGGGACAACATAGCGGTAGTCTGGTTGTGGAAACGTGATCCGCTCTCTAACAGACGGCGTTGATAATTATACACGTCGTTACCTAAAGAATAGTTAAAGACAACGTCTAATGAAAGGTTCTTCCAACGTACGTTAGTGAAAATATTACCATAAAGGTCGGGATTGGGATCACCGATAACCTGCATGTCTTTTTCATTAATTATATGGTTGCCATCCTCATCAACGAATCTCATGTCCCCTGCACGGAAATAAGTCTTTGCCCCTGTCTCATCTACCTGATATAAAGCTGCAGCATCGGCCTCTTCCGTTGTAGCAAATACCCCGTCTGTCTTGTAGCCATAAAACACTCCGGCAGCCGTACCTACTTGCGAAAGCACTTTACCCCCGTAAAGTTCCGTAATAAAAGAACCATTCGGCAGAGAAGTCAACTCGTTCTTATAATGTCCTGCACTGGCTCCCAAACTCCACTTCCAGTCTTTCAAATCAATAACTCTGGCAGACAGACTTACGTCAAAACCTTGGTTTTTCATCTCGCCACTGTTCTTCCAATTGGTCTTCAAGCCACTGATATAAGACAATGCACTCAAGCTGAGCAAATTGGAAGTTATCCCATGAAAATAATTGAAACTAACACCCAGGCGATTGTCCAAAGCAGACAAATCCAAACCGGCCGTCCAACGTGCCGTAGTCTCCCATTGTAATTGCGTGTTACCGATATTGGCCATAGACAAGCCTGTAGACGTATTCCACATCTTCTGTCCCACAAAATACGTACGCGATGCCTGGCTTTCAAGGTCGTCGTTACCCACAAGGTCGAAACCCACATTCAGCCGCAAATAATTCAGGGCACGTGTACGGGGCATCCACGACTCATTGGTCAACACCCATGCAGCCTGCACTGACGGGAAGAATCCCCAAGCATAATTTCCGATTTTCACCCCGTCGGCAGCATCCACTCCGAACTTGGAGCTACCGGCCATACTGAGCGCTGCCGAAACATAGTAACGCTCACGCCAGTTGTAATCGGCCGAAAGGTAATAAGTCATGTCCACCACTTCTTCTTCCGTACCGTCCGTAGATTTGTAGAGCAAGTTATTCGACATGTTAGGGGTCTTGTCGTTTCCACTATTGTACCCCACTTGGGAATTCAGTTGGTAACTCGTACGCTGATAGCGCAAGCCTCCACGCAAGCCAAGCCAATGTGCCTTGAAACGGCGGGCATAATCGAAATAAGAGTCACTCATGATGACCGTTTCGCGTGCGGCCAAAGCAGAAGCACGGTTCTGCAAGGCTTCACCCACACCTTCCACATCAAAGTCCGGAACACCGTTCATCGGCAAATAGGCATTCTCGTCCGTATTCACCAATTGGAATGCGAAATGCTCTGAAATGCTCCAATAGCGGTTGATATTCCATTTCGGAGTCACGGCTAATGTGATAAGACGATTACCGAAATAATTTTTGTTGTCACCGTCTCCGTTTTCCAGAATAAACAGAGGGTTGGCCAACGAGTTCAAATAAGGCTTGGTCACCAACACATCTGAAAGGTAATCATCAGCATCGGCTAAATAAGAAGAAATGTTCCCATTCGTGTCAAACGCATACGGACTGAGGAAAGGCGACTTGATCAGGCTCAGGAACCCCGGTGAAGAAATCACGCCGTCATCCAATGTGGCCGGTGCCCCGTCATCACGCATGTCGCGCGTCACATCGCTATAAGCTGCATCGAAACGTACTGTGAGGTTTTTCGCCAACACGATGTCAGAGTTCAGACGCAGATTGAAACGCGAAAAAGAATTGTTCTTCAGTGTGGCATCAGCCGCAGCATACCCTACCGACAGATTATAGTTGGCCACGTCATCCCCACCCTGCACGTTGATGCTATAGTTCTGGGTGAAGGCTTCCTCGTACACATGTTTCTGCCAGTCCGTATTGTTATGGTACACATCATAGTAGTAGTAATTCGGATTCGTCTGCAAAAACTTGAAACTGTTATTGGTCGTACCCGTCGTTCCAATCAGTTCGGAAGCGTAGATACGATACTGTTCCCCATCCATCATATCCATCGACTTGGGCAATAATTCATAGCTTCCACCGATAGAAACATCGATTTTCGTGGCCATGCTCTTATTACGCTTGGTTTCGATGAGAATCACCCCATTCGCACCTTTCGCACCATAAATAGCCGTCCCGTTCTTCAAAACACTGATTTTCTCAATATCCTCCACCATGATATTCGCAAGGAGGTTGTTGAAGAAACCGTCATGGACGGAAGGAGCCGAAAGCCTCATATCAGTGATGACCCCGTCAATGACAACCAACGGCTGCGCGTTCGTATTGAGCGAGTTCAAGCCGTTCATGAACATGGCCACGCCCATGCCTGGCACACCACTACGCGTAATGGAATGTATATCAGCTCCCAACTTGTTCTGAATCTGACCGTCAATGCTGATTTCATTCGTGTTATAATCCACAGCCACCGTCCTTTCACTCGTAGCTGCCCCAGAAGCCGTATAGACCGGATTGAAAGTATCGCTGAAAATATAGGCATCCACCGAACCTTTCCCTTTGCCGAGCGGCACTTGAAGGGAGTTGTAACCGTCTCCGCGCATCCACAAGGAAGTAACATATTCCGGAACCCGGATTACATAATCCCCCTTCTCGTCGGTCATAGCCGCATAACGTGCGTCATTGAAAGCAGAGACGCTGATACCGGCTGTCGGCTGCTTTGTGGCATTATCATAGACACGTCCTTTAATTTCGCGCATCGGAACTTCCGGCAACATGGGTTTTACCATCTTTGCAGAATCCCGTACCGTAGCCTGGGCAGATTCCTGATCCACCTCTTGAGCCACCGCCGGAGCTGCCACGGCGGCCATCAGGCAAAATGTTGATAAAATATGTTTCATGGCACTATTCTTCTTCTCTATTGGGTTTGAAATATAAACAATCAAGATACATCTCGCGGTTATACCGTCCGGACTCCATACGGCTGATACTGCATTCCAACGTCAAGTGGACTTTGGCATCGGGTTGGCCATAACTGCATACCGGAATAGTGAACGTACCTATTTTCACCGTGTCTACCCGATAAGGGTCGTTCTGCACTTCGTCTTCAAAATCGTAAGTCTGTTCCACGCCGTCTACCGTCTCGTAACCAATGGAAGCCTTAAATTTACATGGACGGAAATTACGGTCACTGGCATTATACACTGTACGAGGCAACACAACCGCACAAACATCATACGTACCGGACAACACAGAGGGTATTTGGAACTCCATAGTCCAATTGGATGAATTCGTACGGGGCGAAATCACCAAATAGCCATCGGAAATACTGTCGGCTACCGAGCTTCGTGACGCATAAGTACAATCTTCGTAATCTGTCATCATGCTCTCATACTCGGCTTCGGTCTTTACCGGGTAGAAATATATGTCTTCTGGCTTGAACGGCCATTCGTACAAATTATAAATAGCTCCATTGCTACAAGCCATCGTGTCACGCACGAAATCGGAAGAAAAGATACCCCCGGAAGCCAACGGATTATAGTAGACATGCCTCCGCTCCTCGTCATACTTGCTATATGCAATGGAACATACGGAATCTTCCATGTGCACGCAACCATATTTGCGGTTATACACCAAATCCCGGATAACGGCCTGATGGGCATACAAACGCTGCAAAGAATCCGCCTGATTCACGCTGCCGTAATTGAAATAAGACAGCGCCTCGTTGTAAACCTTATCCCACACCCGATTTTCGGGTACCAACATAATAAAACTACTGTCTTCCTCGTTTATGCGGTCAAACCAGCCAAACAATATGTTCGTAGTACGCATCACAGAATCGGAATAGACGATGTTACCATCTACAATACCGCTTTGTATACTGGCATTTTCATCCAACTCCAATTTCTCATAACCTTTGAAGAAAGAACCTACACCAGAATACCCCGACAAAGTAGTCAAAGCTTCATATATATTATATAAGTAGGGGACTCCACCTGAAAGCACGTGCAAGACTCCATTCTTCGCTGCTCCATTAACTCTTCCCGAAGCATACGACACACCTTGGAAAGATCCCGGAACTGCATCAAGGTATTTGTTATTGAGCATAAGGACCTGCTTTTCGTCCGTGCTGTTGGTTATGAAATGCGCAATATGATTCTGCACAAAGTGCTGCCCGCACATAGAATCGCCCGACACAGTCTGGCATTCCGCCAACAAAGAGTCCACATTAAATTGCCCGTCTTTGGGAGCCCAAACAGTAAAAGTCTGGTCGCTGGCCAACAAATCTGCGTACGTCACTTTTGTCGGCTTATTATTGCTAAACACATGCGTGGCGCGAAGCACCTTGAGAAAATCACCCAAATCCCCCTGTTCCTCCATCACTTGAAGAAGGGACTTGTCGGACACAGGGCGGCTTTCATTACCATAATGCTCGTCCCACGTATCGGTACACGCCACAGCCGCCAAGGCCATTGCCGCTACCGCAAAGATCTGTATTTTATTATTTGTTTTCATATACCTGTTTTTTATATTTACCCTATATCACCTCACATTAATGGGTGTCCTCGGCTTCCACCCCGGCATAGATGCTCTTCGGCACAATCTCGAAATAATTGATAGGCAACTCGGCCTGTGGGTTATCCACAACCAATTTAATCCGTATATAGTAATCCTTTTCCGGACTCATATTCTCCGTAGTCAAAATCTTACGCAATTTCATCGGCTGCGCCCTCAGGATGTTGGCTCCGCCTTGCGCCCAAGAATCCATATCTTTCATGTAACCACGGTTGCGCATAGCCTTGTCGATGGCACGATTACCTTCCTCGTCGCCCGGAGTGTCTGCCACCCATCCAATCAAGGGATCGATAGGCCAAAGTGTAAAGTCGATGGGCAATCCCATAGGTAACAAGCCATCCGGATCCGTACCAAAATATACCTGTACCTTTCCACGCATATCACCCCAACCATAGGCAAAACGCACCTCATAAGTTCCCTCTTTGGGTACCGGAAGCAACTTGAACGTCACGTCGAATTGCCCCACCATGTCGATACAATCCGCATAAGTCACCATCCATACGTCACGCTTACGTAAAGTCATGGTCGGGGTCTTGCCATGGAAATCCCAACCTTCGACCATCTTAAATCCTGTGGCACGTTCCGTATTTCCACGCGCCCCGCAATTCATAAACTCCGGAGAAAGCGTGGCCGCCATAATACGGATACGGTCATTGAAAACTACATCGCGCGTCTCCTGATTATAATCCAAAACTTGGTCGACATAATGGTATATACCATTCAAAGCTTGTTGATCCACGTCACCGATTTCTGAAGGAGAAAGTACTTTAGTACCCCGAACCGTATAGCGTGGCCCCACTCCCTTACGGTTGATAAAAAGCCCATCGGACGGTGTGCTCATCTTCATGATAGTACCTTTCAACATCGTGGCATACCAGTCTGTGCAATCAATCAAATCCGTCTTGGCGCATATATTTTTGATGTCACCCGACACGGTCCAATCGTTATAAGCCCCGTAATATGGCAACAAATGATAAGAAATGAAGCGGTTCAAGGGATTCTTACGGTTCGTCCAATCGTCGTCATACAATCCTGCATCTTTAGGAAACATTTGGTCATACACCTGCTTGGCATGTGCTTTCAAATCATCCAAATCGTGTATTCCGTTGGCTGCATAGACTTCGTCAGTCTCCACGAATGCCGTATAACGCTTCATCCGCGTACCGACATAACGCATAGCATATTGCGAACCTCCAGTATGGATGATTATATCCTGATTCACAGAATCTTCACTACAGAAATAAGTAGGGTCGATATACTGCTTCAACGAATCACACAAACCCGTCAACACAAGTGCTTCGTTGAAAATGGAGATGGTGGAATCTTCCGCCAACAAATCCGGCAACAGGAACGACTGGGGCACGATTACGCGGTCAAGCGTATGCACCACACCGTTTTCCACAGAATCGTCCCGTACAATCAAACGTGCACTCTTGTTGATGTAATAAATCACATTATTGTTGTTCAAGGCATCCGAATCACAAGAAAACGTCAGATAGCGTTCATTCATGTTTGCCGTCGGAATATTCCCGTCTATCAAGTCCGTAGTGAAATAGGCTTGGTTGATAATATGGTTCCATGACAAGGTATCACATTGTTCCTTTGTAAGTTGGTCCACACTTTGAATACCCAATTCATGAAGATATCGCTCCACGGCCTTATTATTCGGAGCCAAACAAGTATAGCTCCCGTAGGCTGCCATCATGCCATACATACCAGAACGTTGGAGAATGGCTATGAAGTCGCTGAATTCACCGGAACGGTTCTGAAGATAGTCAGTCACCATCTCTCCCGTAAACGTATAATAGTTCTCTGGCAAAGGTTCATCGGAACAAGAAACCGTAAAAGCCGGAATGGCGCAAAATGCCAACACGAACCGTATCAATATTTTATCTATCTTTTTCATAATTCTTATTCAGTTGTGTTTATATTATCATTCTTATAAGCCGGATTCTGTACCAAATAAGGATTGGCCTTCAGTTCATTTTCATGGTACGGGTAATAAAGGGCATCTTCTGCGGAAAGACGGATACGGAGCGCAGCCGTGTTCTCGCTGAACTTCTGCATAACCTTATCCAACATGCGGGTGTTGGAACCTTCACGGCGGCAAAGGCGTACCAAATCAAACCACCGCTTGCCTTCGAACATCAATTCACGCTGACGCTCCTCCAACACAAGATTCTCCATGCCCAAGCGCGACGTGCCATAATCCTCAAAAACCAACGTGTCCGTAGTCGCAACACGCTTATTATTGGCCCGCTTCCATACGGCAGACACACAGGAAAATGCTGACCGGTAACGCGCTTCCTGTTCCGGTGTCAACGTGGAACCATCTGCCACATTGCCTGCAAGCTGGACTTCTGCTTCCGCCTTCATCAGCATCACATCCGTGAGCCTATACACAATCCAGTTTGCCACATTAGCCGTACGCCTATATTCAGTTACCGTAGGTGCCGTTCCGGTCGTCGTATTCGTACGGAATTCAGCCCCTTCGACCACATATTTGCGAATGCTCACCGTGGATTCTCCGGACATGTTCTCAAAAGCCCGGCAGTCCGTCCGCTTAAAATAGGAGTTTGTACCTTCCGCCACTTGGGCATTCAAATACGGGCACGCTGCAAGTTGCCCCACGTTAGAACTATTGTATGCTCCAAACAAATCTTTCGTCAAAAGATTCTCGCGTGTTTCCTTATCAACAAAAATCAATTCGAAAATACTTTCAAAGGAATTCCCCTTCCCAAAAATTTCCGAGAATGACGTACCTGCATAAGAGGAACCATTAGGAGCCTCTGAAATCAAAGGGAAATCACCATAAAGCTCAACATTTCTTACAAAGGAAGAATATTCCTGAAGCAACTCATCATACTGACCTTTCTTGTAATCAATAATCAAATCACAATACTCTATACAACGTTGGTAATCCCCCTGCCACAAATACATGTCCGCCAACATGGCATATATGGCATAACGGGTGATACGGTTTATGTTATCATCACTATATTCACCATAAATCCGTATCGCATCATTCTTCACGGCTTCCAGGTCAGCAATGATATGGGCCAACACTTCATCGAAACTGGAAGCCGGAATCCGGTAGTTCTTCGAATCGTCAATAGATGGTTCGGTCACCAACGGGACATTACGGAACGTACGAATCAAATAAAAATAACATAAACTGCGTATGGCCGTAACTTCCGCAATATTAGCCTTCATCTCGGCTTCCGTGTAATTCGGATCCTTTTCTTGTACCTGTGGAGCATAATGGATTACGGTATTGCAACGGTTAATGCACTGGTAAAACGATTCCCACTTTGCATAACCATTCGTTTCCAACAAATTTTCTTCAGCTATACGAAGGATGTCTTGAGGAGCACCTGCCCCCGTAGTCAAATTATCGGAACGCAACTCGCCCCATACCAACATCCGTTTCAGACAATCACCCGACTCCAACTGCGCATAACAAGAATTCACCACACTGGTCACATCGGCTTCTTCCGTCCAATAGTTCTCCAACACCACTTCATTAAGAGGAACAATGCTCAGGAAATCATCGCAAGCCGTCAGCGAAGAGGCCAATAAAGCCGCAGAGAACAACTTTGTAACTTGTTTGTTTATATAGAATTTCATAACGTAAACATTTTAAATATTAGAAACCTATCTGCACGCGTGCCGTAAACTGCCGCGAACGCGGTGTCTTGGCTCCATCCGTGGCCACCCCCATTCCGCCATATCCAACCTCGGGGTCTGCACCGGAGTAATTGGTCAGACAAAACAGATTACTGGCATTCAAATTGATGCTCAACGAAGCCACACCAATTCTCCTCAACAACTTGGGGTCAAGAGAGTAACCCAAAGAAAGATAGTTGAGACGCATGAAAGACGCATCCTCCACAAAACGGTCGCTTCCCAAATAATTGAAGCCCTTGTTATATAAAGCACGGGGAATCTCTGCCAACTGTCCCTCCGTACGCCAACGCCAATTGACAGAGGCGGCCTGATTGTTGTTATTATGCATGGACTCAGCATCCATCCTGGCACGATTTACAACTTTGTTCCCCGCGCGGAAATTAAACTGCGCATTGAGCGACCAACGGCCATAAGAGAACTTCAGTCCCCATCCACCGGTAATCTTAGGCAACGAAGAACCCAAGTAAACGATATCCAACTCATTGATGTTCCCATCATGGTTGATGTCTTCGTAAATGGCATCTCCTCCCTGGAACTCATACAGTTCAGTATTCGTTATCTTGTCATACCCGAATACCATCGGAATGGTGAACCCGGCCTTATCGCGAATCACATTACCGTTCTCGTCACGAGCCACAGGAGCATTCGGTCCACTCACACCCGGCACCTCAACCTCCGAATAATCGGAATATTGGTATACGCCCTTATAACGGAAACCATATATGGCACCGAACGGGTTGTTAAGTTGGACACGGGTCAAGTATGAGCCATTATTATTGTCGAAGTCCTTATTAAGGTTAGCCAATGCCGTGGGTTCCATTTCCACAATTTCGTTTTTGTTGTTGGCAAACGTCACATTGAAACCCAACCTGAACTTACCGACTTTGACCACGTCCGTACCATTGATATTGAATTCCCAACCGTTATTGCGCATTTTCCCGACATTGGTCCAAGAAAGAGACGGGAAACCGGAAGAAGAAGGAATGTTCACATTAGTCATCAAAAGTTTGGATGTCATTTGGGTATAGATATTGAAATCAGCCGTAACCCTATTATCGAACAGTCCTAGGTCGAAACCCACGTTCCATGTTTCCTTCTCTTCCCACTGCAAATTACTCAACCGGATATTGCTCGGGTATATGGAATTGGCTCCATTATAGGAATCCGTCGCCGTATACTTCGAGAAAAAGAGATATTCAGCCCCCGGTTGGCTTCCTACACGTCCCCAACCCGGACGGACAGAAAGCATGGACAACCATTTTTGTGCCCCTTTCATCCATGGTTCGTCCACTACATTCCAACGGAACGACAAGGCAGGGAAAGTACCCCAACGCTTGTTGTCACCAAACTTGGTCGTACCGTCACGACGGACAGAGAAGTCCGCAATATAACGGCTCTTAAAGGCATAATGAGCTGAGAATGTCATGTAAATGCTCCTCCATTGGCCAGCCCCAGTAGACATTCCAGAAATCAAGCCATCGGCCGTAGGAGACTGTATGCTCCCTGTTGGAAGGTTATACACAGAATTAGACTGCTGTTTGGAATCACCGTCTATCAACTGGAACTGCGCCATCGCCATGAAAGAATGGTCGGCATTCATGAAATGAGGAATAAACGTCAAACGATGGGTCGTCGTGATAGCCCTGCCCTTATGCGCTTCCGATGTAGCCTTGTTGTTATTCTTGTCCGTCCACCCGGCCGTTACCAAACTGGAAGGATAAAACTTGTCGGTATACCGATTCTCTATATTGAACAGCACTTTGCCTTCGTACTTTAATTGCATTTTGGAATCATCCAACCCCAAAAGGTTATAGTGCAATTGGAACTCGGGCTGCATCCTATACAATGTCTCTTCATTCGTGGCCTCGTATGCCAAAGCCACGGGATTCACCAAACTGTATTGGTCGCCATTCTGACGGAACGTGGAAGAAGCTGTCGGCAACATGTGGTAGTAATTTGGGGTATTGTTACCATAAGCATCCTGCTCGTAAATAGACATGTTCGGCATTTTGCGGTAAGCAATATTCAACAAATCACTATAGTTCTTCTGGTTATCCTGATACGTCAGGTTAAAGTTCGTCACAATCTTGATGCGGTCGCTCACAAAATAATCCAAGGCCACACGAGTCGTGAAACGGTCAAGCTCCTGGGCAATGACCGTACCGGTCTGGTGGTCGTAACCGGCAGAGATACGGAACGCAGCCTTCTCTCCTCCACCGGAAAGCGTCACATAATGCTTTTGCAACCAACCCACCTTGGTCACCGCATCCACCCAGTCCGTATTGTTGTTGTAATGTTCATACTCTGCAAACGACGGATCGTAATTAAACTCCGGAATGTCGGACGCGGCATCACTTAATTCCGGATTATAATATGCTTCTTTCATCAACATGGTGTATTGGTCACCATTCAGCATGCGCATGCCTTTGGGTTGGTAAGTCATCGTAGCCGCATAGGAATAAGTCACTTTAGTCTTCCCCCTGACCCCACGCTTTGTCTTAATTTCAATCACACCATTTGCTCCCTGCGAACCATAAATGGCCGTACCTGCGGCATCTTTCAGCACCGTAATACTGGCGATGTCATCCGGATTGACATTCAACAGCTCAGAATACTGTTCCTCAGTGGCCGAAGCGAAATCAAAACCGGACAAGTAATCGCTTTCAAACACATTACCATCTACTACCACCAAAGGTTGGGTATTACCGTTGATAGAACTGACTCCACGCAAACGCATGGTCGTACCGGCCCCCAAGTCACCGGAATTGAACACGATATCCAAACCTGCCACACGACCTTGCAAAGCCTCGTCGATGCTCGTCAGGCTCAATCCTTCAAATTCTTTAGCATCAATAGTTTGATGAGCCACCGACACTTCGCGTTCCGGTATGGCCAAACCACTGGATTGTATTACACGTTTCTGTTTCACAACCACTTCTTTTAATTGCAGGTTGCTCTTCAACTTTATATTGTAACGTGTCCCTTTAATAGGGATAAGTTGTGTGGCATAGCCTACGTACGAAATCTTCAGACGGTGCTTCGGATTCACAATGCGGAAAGAAAAGTTTCCATTGATGTCCGTTACACCATGAGCCACGATACGGTTTGCCTCGTCTACTTCGACCACATTCACCATCATCAATGGCTCAATATCGTCAGAGACGGTACCACTAATCATCGTCCCGGGTGCTTGCGCAAAACCCATCAAAGGCAAAGCGACAAACGCACCTAACATAATATGTCGATATAGGGTTTTCATTCATTTATAGTATTACTTGGTTTAACATTTTATTCCATACTTCCTTTTTCTTTTTCCCAAATCAGCGGTCCGTCGATTTGATGCACCACCGCATAAGAAGAAGTATAAATCTCAGAGGCAGATGCCACATCTTTGGTGTTGTACTGGTATTCACGAGCCATCAGATTGTAAAGCCCACCATTTGTCAACACATTGCGCTTGTTTCCTGCCGCATCCGTCACCGACAGGTGGCTTCCATCTCCTTTTACCGTCAAGCGGCAGTAGGAAATCGTATTGTCTGCCCCATTGATTTCATAAGCAGAGGTTTCATAATCAGCCTCTTCTATATTCCCCTGTCCGATATATAACGAGTTATCCTGGATATGGTATTTGAGGAATTTCTCTATTTGCTCCGTCATCCTTTCTTTTTCATCCTCGTCTTGTTCCTCTTCCACCTCATCCCAAGTCGGCAGCTTGCCTTCATTATGCAAAGCCTGTATCGACGCATTCGTCGGCACATAAACCGTATAATGGAATGTATTAAACAACGTTATACTCGGACTTGGACAAGCATAAGAAGGTGCGTCAGGACTGCTTCCTATAGAAATCAGGTTTGACATTATGGATGACCCTTCCATCAATTTATAAAATTCCGAGAACTCATCGTTCTCTTTCAGAATGTCTGGAACTGATTTCCGGGCTGTCTGTATGAGTGCCCCATCCAATATATAAGCTTTACCGTTTTCTTCCGGGTAAATTTGTGCAACAGGCAATTTTTCACCATGTTCCAATTGCCATCCACCGGCCACTGTCATATTGGATTGCCCGGCATTCTCTATGAGAATCGTACCTCCGTCTTTTGTCCGATAAAACTTTTCCCCACTTTCGACATCTCCCACCACGATATGCGTTTCCAATATATCCGTCAAGCGGTCACGTACCTGCCCGACAGAAGCCTCGCCAATAGAATCAAGCTTTACTCCTGCCTCAATGTCATAATTAAAAATGAAAGCACGTACTTTCTCCGTTTCCGTCTGAGCGCTCTCATCGTAATGGAACTCAAAAATCTGTGTTTGGTTTTTACCAAAAGAACATGGATCCACGTAAGTCAACAAACCATGATTTGTCGGGATAAAGAAGCTATAAACAGAATTTTGCGAATTCAAATACACATCATAATCATACTGGTCGATAGCCCAATTGATGATATTCATCGTTTCATTGACCAATGCCGGGAACGATACGGATATATAAGCCACAGGACTGAACACCTTATTTGTCAAATAGACAGCCCCGTTACAAGCGAAGAACACGCTATCCACATCTTCCTTTTTAATCTTCAGTTCATCATTCGCATCATTCAACACTGTGCTGAATTTACTGGGAACAGAATTGGAAAAAGAATTAAGCATGTTTACGTTCAATAGCTTCGAAAGCACCTTGTCTGGCACATTTTCCCAAGTCCCATACCTATCTTTCAATACTTTTCCGGCACCATTCTCCCAATAATCCGTAAGTGCGGCATCGGTTGGCACAAGCATGACAGCCATGTCTTGTTGCAAAAGGACATCCGTAGAGACACTGGCGTTTAACTCAGAGTAATAGGCATTCCATCCCGGGTCGAATTTCAGCATCGCCTCCACCGGTTCTTCCTTCTGCGTCAAATTCAAAGGCGATCCACCTTGTGAACGCTCTGAAAAATAACGTTTCTGGAAAACAGAATCATAACTGGTGCCATACAAACGGTTATACTCCCGTGTCAACGATTCATCATAATAAGGTGCTGAAAAACGATCCAACATCTTTGAAAATTGTTGTGCGCGTGGCATCCCCGCAATGACATTAGCCAAATTAGGAAGCGGGGTCATCACATCTCCCATCTTATGTACAAAGCCATTAGAACAACGAATGTTTTGCTCTACCATCATCACTCCATTCACATTGGCATCACCCGGCTTACGCTCCGTGGCGTAATTAAAGAGGAAATTACAATCGTCATTGGAAATACGACGGTTCTGCAAATAAGCCTCAATGAAATGGATCATAGGCGCCGTGGTCATATCTGCCAAACAAGGGATAGTCTTACCTGAATTTTTGTAATATGCCCAATACTTTGTATCCGGCATATCAATCGGCCGAAGTACGGGAACAGTGTCGTATGCCGATGCCGAAGTCAAACGGCGCATACAGTCTCCCTCTGTCGGGCCTGTGGAACTAGACAAATAAGCTACCTGGCAAGCATTGTTAATCATTGAGCCATAAAGCAACTGCTTCTTTTGCGCCATGGATAACTCCTCGTAACTTCTCACGCCCCATTTTCCACTATTATAGAAACGTGCGTAGGCATCATCATCAGCCACGAAGAGAGTTTTGCTACCCGTACGGGCAAGAACCTCAGTATAACCAAGGTCGTCAATCATTCTCACTACATTGGTGTAATTCCCATTCGACTTCAAATAGTCGTAAATACTACTGCCTAGCCACGCCGGATCTTCATCTATCAAATCGTAGCCATCATTGCAGGAGTAGACACAACCCAAGGCACAGCATGCCAAGCCAGCCCAAAAAGGAGCGAATCTTCTTCTGTTTTTCCTTGCACTCATATTAGATTATTTTATTAGTGTTATTACTTCATTTAAAAATAAATCGAAACTCTCGTTATCGGGTGCTAAATTACAGCATAAAACTGAAAGTCATTTTCGCTCATGTATCATATTCCTTTTATTTTGTTACATACCTACAAAAAAAGCGAAAAAGCCCGTTGGATAGGTCTTTCCCGCTTTTGTAACTCAAAAAAGCATTAATGCCCTCATGTTACATTCTCTATGTTCTTTGTAACATTTCCTATGAATTATGGTAATTTATCCATATCAGCTGCCGTATAATTGTCCAAATGTAACCTGAATTCCATCAATTCCTCCAAATCATGTACCGGAGGAGGACAATCGGCCGGAATCGACCGACGGGAATACTGTTGGAAATAAAGCAGGCAAGCATCCCGCCACCATTCCGCATCAAGTGCTTGCCGCTCGAATCGCATCTGTATGGCTTCGTAACGCTCCGTGTCGACATACGGTTGAACTTTCTGCCACAAATCCACAAACTCCCGGGCATCTTCGACTCCGCTGTTATAAATGTAACAGAGGTTATCCCACAAAGTCAAACCGTTCCGCATCACATACTCCCAAGGCACGTGATGAAACCATAAAAGATATTCTTCCGGACATGTTTCCAAATCTCCGTAAAGCGTAGCCAACGGTTCATGGTATTGCAAAACGGCCTTCGACCCTCGTACCGTGCGATCGAAACCAACTCCTACCGTATCGGCCCGGTGGTAATACTTCGGCAACCAATCCGGGCGTGTATCAGGAGGAGCACACCATGGCTCAGGTCCGTAATGATGCCCGAAAGCAAATATATGGTGCAACCCCAACGGCATCATATAGCTAACCGCCGTATCCCATGAACGTAAAAGCAACTGGCGCACCGGTTCGATGAAATGTTCATCAGTTGAGAAAGTCTGCTTCAGAAACTCTTCGGCAATCTGTTCCGCCGACAGTTCGGTATTCCAACACAAACGACCGAAAGCATACCAATTAGCCTGTGCCATATCGTTTCCGGTCCAATTGACCACATCCCCGATGTTGGCCACTCCCGCCACGGCCGACCGGGAATGAATGCCGACCCGATGCTGTGTGACATCTGCTACAGTTCCTCCCCCAACCCGATAAGTTTCGGCATCCAAACAATCTTTCCACATCGTTGCCAAAAATACCGTATGAATGGACTGCCCCAAATACTCCTGGGTTATTTGGAACTCCGGCATAACCTGTGTGTGTTGCATGGCACCGAACAAGGGGCTGAAAGGTTCACGGGGTTGAAAGTCTATCGGCCCGTTTTTCACCTGTACAATCACGTTATCACGGAATTGCCCATCGAAAGGCATAAACTCCTCGTATGCCTGGCATGCCCGGTCGGGACTTTCCGCCTGATAGACAAATGCCCGCCACATCACCAATCCCCCATAGGGAGCGAGCACGTCGGCCAACATATTGGCCCCATCGGCATGCGTCCGCCCGTAATCTTGTGGGCCGGGTTCCCCTTCACTGTTCGCCTTGACCAAAAAACCGCCGAAATCGGGAATCAGACGGTAGATTTCTTTAGCCTTCTTCTTCCACCACCGTTGTACATCCTCGTCCAACGGGTCGGCCGTAGACAGTTCCCCAAGGGCTTTCGGGGAAGCAAAGTTCACCGACAAATAAGTCCTTATGCCATACGGGCGCAGCACTTCGGCAATAACCGCTACTTTACGAAGCATTCCGGTGGAAAGCATCTGAGGTTTGGCGTTCACATTATTGAGCACCACGGCGTTAATGCCGACAGAAGCATTGGCACGAGCATATTCCTCGTACAATGGGGAAACCGTTTCGGGCAGCTCGTCCCACTTCCATATCGAACGTCCTGCGTAACCTCTCTCTACCGTCCCATCGGGATTGTCCCAATGGTTCAGGATGCGAATGTCGTAAGAAGGTCTTTCTGTCACAGCCACACCATCCGACAGTAAATCTCCGGCCTGCTGTCTACGCAACAAATCATAGGCGGCATAAAGCACGCCGTTGTCGGATGCCGAAGAAAGCTCCACGTCCAGACCTTTCCTGCAAATCGTAAAACCATCCCTCATAACCCCATCCTTAGAGACACGAAGAAGCACACGCCCCTCCCCTTTCCAAAAGTCTTTCAATTCACGAGACGCAATATCCAAAGTTGCCGTCCGTTCCGTACTTTCCGACAGACTGACATCAGCCGGTAGCGCATTTCGCTCCATGCGGAGCCATAACCGATGGCCATCCTCTGCATGGAGCGAAAGCACGAAAAACAAGCCAATAATCCACAACCAGTTTTTCATCCTGCCCAAACCGTTAATCATCCATTCCTTCTATCATCTCGATTTTTCCATCTGCGTCATAACGCAATTCACAGACTTTCAGGCTACGCAACCACGTACGCCCTCCCGACGGCACCGAATCATGATGGAACAAATACCACTTTCCTTTGTACTCCACGATACAGTGATGGGTAGTCCATCCTACAACAGGAGTAAGAATTACCCCCTGGTAAACAAACGGACCGTATGGGTTATCACCGATGGCATAACACAAAAGATGCGTATCTCCTGTGGAATAAGAGAAATAGTACTTCCCGTTGTATTTATGCATCCATGAAGCTTCGAAGAAACGGCGGTCATGGTCGCCTGCCTTCAGAGGTTTTCCGTCCTCATCCAAAATGACCACGGGACGCGGCTCTTCGGCAAACTGTTTCATGTCTTCCGCCAGACGTGCCACACGGGAAGGTATGGCCGGTTCACCATCAGCCGGAAACTCCGCACATTCCAAAGCATTATTATCCTTATAACGCTGAAGCTGACCGCCCATCAGTCCCCCAAAATAAACATACACCTGACCGTCATCATCCTTGAATACGGCCGGATCTATGGAATAACTTCCCCTGATGGGATCCGGCTCCGGTACAAAGGGTCCGTAAGGCGTGTCGCTGACGGCCACGCCCAAACGGAAGATATCCGTATGGTCTTTGGCAGGAAAATAAAGATAATACTTCCCATCCTTTTCGCAACAGTCGCAATCCCACATTTGACGCTTCACCCAAGGTACGTCCGTCTTGTCAAGAACCATACCATAGTCTGTCGCATCTCCTTCCATCACATCTTCCAACGAGAATACATGATAGTCGCGCATGTCGAAATGCGCCCCCCAATCGTCCTCGGGTATGCCACTTTCCCAATCGTGGGAGGGGTAAATATACACTTTGCCTTCAAACACATGTACCGACGGGTCTGCCATATAATCGCCCGGTATCAAATATCTTTTCTTCATGATACAAATATTTAATGAATGGTTACACCTTATTATATTATATACAATCTACTTGTTCCTAAAATCACCTCATCAATCATACTTCCCCGACTGTGCCATCTCAATAATGGTACGCACAAAGGGTTTGGGCTTCATGTCACGACCGAAAGCCAAAGGATAATCCGTACGGCCATGCACTGGAAAATTATTCTTCCAAGAATCCCCGTCAGTCACTCCCCAGAACGTTACTCTTCCGATGTCCTTGCTGTGGCGTAAATATATATCGAAAAGCTTTATATAAAAATCATCCAATTCTTTCGCTTTCTCCGCAGGCAACCCATCAGTATAAGGATCCATTTCTCTCTTATAATCAAAATTTGTCTCAATAGCGGCACCATAGTTCCCTTTCGGCCAAGGCAATACACTAAGGTCCAATTCTGTCACCAAGACCTTGACCCCGGCATTGATAAAAGCCTCCATGCTTTTTTCATATTCACCAAGAGAGGTGTTAAATGCCACATGTGACTGCATCCCCACTGCATCTATACGGCAACCATGAGCTTTCAAGTCTTTGACCATACGTACCACAGCCTCTCGTTTACGAGGTGAATCCATCCCATAATCATTGTAATAAAGCTCCACATCAGGATCTGCCTCATGGGCAAACTGGAAAGCCAAACGGATAAAGTCTGGCCCGATAATCTTGTAGAAAGGCGACTTACGTAGTTCACCGTTGCCTTCAACGGCCTCGTTGACCACATCCCAACCTTTGACACGCCCTTTGTAATGCCTCACTACCTTATATATATGGTCTTTCATCCGCTGTACAAGAACCTCACGACTCACAGTCTTACCGTCTTTGTCCTTGAAAAACCACCGGGGGGCTTGAGAATGCCATATCAAGCAGTGGCCAGTAACCACCTGCCCATTTTTTTCCGCCAAATCGCACAAACGATCCCCGTCCTTAAAGTTAAAGACACCTTCTTGCGGCTGCAGCACTTCGGCTTTCATGCAGTTTTCTGCCACCACGGCACTGAAATTATCCTTAATCAAAGCCTGCAAAGCCTTATCACGGCTCACCACCTGCCGCGTATTCAAGGCTGTTCCGATAAGAAACTTGTCTGCAAAAGCTTCTCGCATGGTAGTAGCTTTCTGACTAAAAACCCAAATGGTCGCCATTACCGCTGCCAGTAAAAAAACACTTCGTTTCATAATAGACCTATTTAAAAAATTAATAAAACGTCATTTACCATCATTCGTCCTTCTCCGTGCCAATTCAGCCTGCATCTTTTCGTTCAGCGTCTTGGATATAGGGTAGAAGAAAAGAGCCACCACTCCCACACCGAAACACAAACCGGGCACTATACTTGAGGCCATCCGGATACCGAACAACGAGTCTGCCGATTGGGAGGCAGCAGCATCGTTTACATAACCAAATACAGAGAGAATCAAACCGGCCACGGCTCCCCCCACGCCCAACCCGGCTTTTAATGCGAACACCACCCCGGAAAAACAAAGCCCTGTGGCCCTTCGATGGCTCACATATTCCATGTGGTCAGCCACATCGGCAATCATGGCCCAAAGCAATGGTACCGTAGGCGCATACGCCAAACTCTTTAAAATACCCAAGGTGAAAATCAGCCCCACATCATCCTTGTCCGGAAGCATGAAAGCCGCCGTAAACAAGGCCGTCAGTCCTAAACATACAATAAACGTAGACTTCTTGCCGTAACGGTTCGCCAGGAACTCGGAAAGCGTAATCACTCCTATCAACTGCACGAGTGCACCGGCCATATTGAATACGGAAAGCCCGATGGAATAAGACTCTGCTGAGGGAATGCTACCGTCTGCCCCCCGAGTAGCCAACAAGCTGAAAGAATCCAAAATCTGCATCCCTGCTCCCAACGCGGCACCTTCTTCTTTCACCAATCCAAGCCCGTCAAGAAAAGCCCCCAACGCCTGCGGGTCAACATAATGTTGGAAATAATAGCACATGGCAGATCCCCACATGGCCAAAGTGATGAACACGAACAACGTCAGAATAAACATGGAACGCCATGACACATCGGCAAACAATCCCTTAATGTCATTCTTGACATCCATTTTCTGGGATGCAGGTGGAGCAATACGTTCCTTAGCCGAAAAACCGGCCACGACCAGAAAGATAAATCCCACCACCGCAAAAATCGTAATGGTAGAAAGCCATCCCTGTGCATCGTCCGCCCCCGAGCCACGACCGAATTTATGTACCAAAGGAAGCGTAAGCCCTTGCACCACAAACTGTGCTACGGTGGCAGCTACGAAACGAATAGAAGTAATGCTCGTACGCTCCTTCATATCACCCGTCATCACACCACCCAACGAACTGTAAGGCGTATTATTAAAAGAATAAAGAGACATGAGCAACACGTATGAAATACCGGCATACACTGCGACCAACGCCTTATTCTCTATTCCCGGATTGTAGAAAGCCAACACATAAAAGACCATGAACGGGAGAGCGGTCCAAATGACCCAAGGCCGGAACTTCCCCCACTTCGTTTGTGTCTTGTCCGACAAGATGCCGGCAGCCGGATCGACAAAGGCATCCACTATCCGCGCAATCAGAAGCACGGTACCAGCTATCGCCCCTTCAAGTCCGAACACGTCGGTGTAGAACTTCAACTGATAAATCATCATCATCTGAAAAACAAGATTGGCTGCGGCATCTCCCAACGAATAACCAATCTTCTCGCCTATCGGCACTTTCCCTAAAATTTTATCCATAATGTTCCTTTATTATATTACAAATAGTTTTTCATCACTTCACTACTCTGCAAAGTAACAAATTTTACCCGAGATTCACTTTCGGTTATGTAATATATACTTTTTAAAATGAAACATTATCAAGGAAAAACTGCAAAAAACGGTCTTTTTTTGCGTTTTTGGAAGTTACATTCAAGAAAGTGCCGGATAAAGCCACCTCTACAAACCGCCCCAAGGACAAACTAACAGAAAAACCGGCCACCCTTACACCTTCAAAATCCGTATTGGCAAGTCCAACTCCCAAGCTTTCCTCCAGACATTACAGGCAAGACAAAACGAATGGAAAAAAACACTCCCCATCCCAACAAGACGCCCTCCCTACACAGGATTTTCACGAAAAGACCTTTCATCTTTCAGAATATGCAATAAGTAGCTCATAATATTAACATTACAGGCTGAAAGATGTTTAAGACATCCTTCAGCCAAGCTTCATTTCATTCACCGCAGAACGAAAAATCGTTCTAAGGAGATTAAAAAACCGTTTGGCTGAAATTGAAAAATCATTTGGCTGCGAACTTTTTATGGCTTTCCGCAATGAAAGGAAACTGAAAGATACCCTCTCCATCCTTCATCCCGTAACATGTTATATGATAGCCGTTTATCGTACAACCTGAAAGATGAATGTCTTTTTGAGAAACTCTTGGGAGACGCTAAGCCCACTAACAAATGAACCATAAGGAATTATTCAATCTGAACATATAAAAAATCTCCGACTATGAAAGTAGCCGGAGATTATCAGCGGTGCGTACGGGACTCGAACCCGTGACCCCATGCGTGACAGGCATGTATTCTAACCAACTGAACTAACGCACCTTTAAAAGAGGAATCAGGCGATTTCCTGATTGCGAGTGCAAAGGTAAAGACTTTATCTTAAATAGCCAAATTACTTCCGTACTTTTTTCAAAAACCAAACCTGTTTTTTTTGAAACTAAAACTTCTTCCGATACAAAACTACAGTCGGAAACTATAGATATAGGCTGATACGTAATCTTCTTCTTTGTCCCTTAACCAATCCGCCAACAGGGATACACGTTTGAAACCGAACCTCTCAAACAAATGTTGTGCCTTCATATTCTTTTGGGAAACTATAGCATAAAGCTGGTGCATATACAAATGTTCGCGAGCATAAGAAACAAGCATCCCCAATACCTTGGTTGCAACTCCCCGCCCCCTATACTCCGGAAATAACAAGATTCCTATCTCCGCACGTAAATGCCGAGGAGAAAAATCCATCAAATCCACACAGCCTAAAACCAAATGCTCATCCTCCGTCTCTATAACCAAACGCAACTGTCCATCGGCATAAATGTCGTGGCGTGACTCTGCTATATATGTTTTTAAGGAATAACGGGAATAAGGAACATTCGAACTTCCCCATTGCCACAACTCTTCATCATTTTCAACACTATATAACCACTCCAAATCTTCCGGTTCAAGTGCACGCAACCGTATATTATCTGCCGCAAACATCATCGTATTTCGTTTTTCAATATACGTTATTCATCGTTATCAACTTAGATGTATCCATAGAGTAAGTCGCTATCCGTATCCGAGTATGTCCTGCCCCGAGAGACAACAGGTATAGCATTTTCTCATAACTATATGCCCCGGTATCATAAATGACATAATCATAGGCCTTCACCGAAAGAGACGGGTCAAGATGGCCGTCCGGCTTGTTCGATTCATCCGCTACCACAAAATCTATCTTCAAGTTGTTTTCAAGCCCCAATCTGCATAGCGACTCTACAGCTTCCGGACGTCCCAAAAACAAATATGATTTGTCAGCCTCTCGGTCTCGTCCTGTTCCTGCCCATCCGAACAAACGCTCTTTCTGGTGCATACACAAATCCAAGACTCCCCGGACAATAACAGCCATTTGGATAAAAGGTGCCAACCAACGATTCGAACGACGGTAATGTTTGTCAAAAAAGATAAGCATGGCCTTATAAAAAACATGCACGTAACGGAAAGAGCTTTTATGCGTACTTTCTCCCTTATAGTGCAGAATCCTTAACGGCTGATAATAATTCTTATAGCCACATTGTAATAAACGATAAGAGAGGTCGATATCTTCTCCATACATGAAAAAATCCTCATCCAAAAGTCCGGTTTTATCAAGTGCAGAGCGGCGCACCATACAAAAAGCCCCCGATATGACATCGATCTGATTGGTCTTGTTCTTATCCAAATATCTCATGTAATAACGTCCCAAACGCCGCGAATGAGGAAACAATGCACACAAACCGGTCATTTTGCAAAAAGACGTAAAAGGAGTAGGCAACCCCCGACGAGATTCCCAAGCAAAACCACCGTCGTCCTTCAACATAGCAACCCCCGTAGCACCGGCCTCCGGATGAGTATCCATAAAATGCAAACATCCGGACAATGTATTTTCTCCCACCACCGTATCCGGATTAAGTAGCAAAATATATTCACCTGTCGCTTGCCTTATCGCCATGTTGTTCGCACGGGAAAAACCTACATTTTCCTGATTTTCTATAAAATGGACATCTGGAAAACGAGAGCGTATATATTCCACCGATCCGTCGGAAGAAGCATTATCCACCACCCAGATTTCAGCATCCAGTCCATAGCACGCCCGTATCACAGAGCACAAGCACTGCTCCAAGTAATACTTCACATTGTAGCTGACGATTACGATTGAAAGTTTCATGCCTTTCTCTGGTTTTCTGTCTTTACACCGTCATGATTCAATTCCAGCCCCGTTTCATTCTCAAACTTTTCACGGGAAGGCCAGCAAAAACATAAAGCCAAAGCTGTAATAAGCGCACAAATAGAACCGGTTGAGTCCAATGTCAGATAATAAAATACGATATTCGTCCACCCCGTAACAGCCAACATCGCCATACGTACCTCACTCCATCTTTTATATTTCAAACCGGACCGTTGCGGAAAGTCTACGGAATAAGAAGATTTCACCACTCTAAACGACATCATTTTCAGAGCCATAGGTACCAATACGATAACCATGATGATTCCCGTCAGATTGATATAGTAATCTGCCAGTTCATTCCCTACAGCCCATCCGGCAGTCCAAACGTCCCACTCAAACAGCCCTATAAGTACGGCCGCCCATATAAAAATAAGACAAAACTCCAACCGGAGTTTCTTTATAACATTCTCCATCTCTCTGTTCTCCTACATTTGTCCCGTAAAGACTACACGGTTCACAATAGAACGTCCCAACGTTACTTCATCCGTATATTGCAGTTCATCATTTTGCGCAACCCCACGTGCAATCACGCTGATACGTGCGGCTGCATTTTCCAACTTTCTGTAAATATAAAAATTGGTCGTATCTCCCTCCATTGTCGGACTAAGAGCCAATATCACCTCTCTCACGCCTCCGTCTTCCACGCGCTCTACAAGAGTTTGTATCTGAAGGTCGGAAGGTCCCACCCCGTCCATCGGAGATATCACTCCACCAAGTACATGATAAACACCCTTGTACTGATGTGTATTCTCTATAGCCATCACATCCTGAATATTTTCCACCACACATATCGTGGAATGGTCGCGTTGCATATCCGAACAGATTTCACAAACGTCCGTATCCGAGATATTATGACATACAGAACAATATTTCACATCATGCTTCAACGTAATCAACGACTGGCCGAAACTCTCAACCGCCTGTACATCCTGCCTCAACAGGTGTAGAACTAACCGCATGGCGGTCTTCGAACCTATCCCCGGCAACTTCGCAAATTCATTTACGGCCTTTTCTAATAATACTGAAGGATATTGTTGATTCATCTACAATCAAAATACATAAATTTGTGCAAAGATAACCAAAAGCCAAATAAAAAGCGTATATTTGCCAACAAAAAAATACAAACTGACATGGAAATCAAATCAGCAGAATTCGTCATCAGCAACTCTTCGGTCGGGAAATGCCCTTCTACCCATGCTCCCGAATACGCTTTTATAGGCCGTTCCAATGTAGGCAAATCCAGTTTGATTAACATGCTGACCAATAATAAAAAATTGGCAAAGACCTCCGCTACACCGGGGAAGACATTGCTTATCAATCATTTTTTAATCAACAATGAGTGGTATCTGGTAGACCTTCCGGGATACGGTTACGCCAAAATAAGCAAAAAAGAACAAGAAAAGTTGCAGCAAATCATCTCTTCTTATATACTGTGCAGAGAACAGATGACCAACTTGTTCGTACTCGTCGATTCGCGACACGAGCCTCAAAAAATAGACATGGAATTCATCGAATGGCTCGGAGAAAACGGAATCCCGTTCAGTATTGTTTTTACGAAAGCCGACAAATCCAAGCCGACTAAGCTCAAGGCTAATATTGACGCTTATCTTAAAGCCCTAAAAGAACAATGGGAAGAACTGCCTCCTTACTTCATCACCTCATCCGAAAACAAAACGGGACGTACGGAACTCTTGAACTATATTGAAAGCATTAATAAGTCGTTATAAGCAAAGCCTCTATTAAAACGAGTAATTGATACCCAAGCTGAACCATTCTTTGAACATGAGATAAGAAAACTTTTTATCCTCATTCCGATAATTCTCCGAACTGTCATCTATACGAGGATAGAGAAACAGTTTGGAATTCAAGAACCTGTTTATCGTGAAAGTAAATGTGTTTTCCCATTCGATATCGGTCGTTTCCAAATTGCTGAACCAATATATACGGGCATCCCACTTGATGTTTTTCCATATCTCCCAACTATAATTCACAGTAATATTCGGACCGAAATTATTGTACATACTTCGTCCGGACTCCAATCCAAAATTACCGAATAACGACCTGCGCTCTACCGAACGAAAGTTATAGGCTACGGGAGACAAATTGGCAGAACCTTTAAAACGTTTCAATTCCAATTTATAATCCATACCTAAAGAAACGACCAAATTGAACGGAGAAAGGAAATCGGAAGAAACCTCGTCGCTATTTGCCTTGAAACTCGGATAAAACTGAGTATATGCCTGAACCTGCAAAGTATAAAACCAATGTTTGGTAGCCTTGTAACCTATTTTAGTGGTCAAACGCAACAAGTCGTCATTAGTCTTGAGTTTATGCTTCTCGTCCGTTTTCGAAGTCTGAAATCCCAAACGCATTTCAAGCTTGTTGTCCCATTGTATTTTCTGTTTGTTATTGAAGTTCGCCTCCATGGTTGCCAAAGCCAACATCGTATAATTGTTATCACCGCCCTGATACCAATTCTCGGAATAATAATTTTGGGTAAACTGAAACGAATAATCTCCTTTGAATTTCCAAAAATTAGGACGCCGTACCTTTAAACGTATGGTATCTACATCCTGTGTTAAATCAACATTGATCTCATTTTCCACCAAATGGGTCACAGCAGGCAATTCCGGTAAGACTTCTTTCTGCAACCCACCGGCTTTTTCCAAGTCGTCTTCCGTAGTCTGAATCAACCATGGAGTACGGACATAAGCCTGCATCAGCATCCTATTCTCCTCTTCCAATACCAATCGGTCTTTATCTCTATAATTCAACAAAGAAGGGACATTCTTTTCACGTCCCGGAAGTGTGAAATTCCACTTTACACCAAACTCCTGCTTCATGGGGGCATCATAAAGCGTCCCCGGAGCAAACAACCGGAAATAATACGGAGTGAATCTCACGGTTGAATCCGTCTGTAAATTGCTTGTTTCCCAGACAAGTGCATTCAACAGAGCTGTATATCTTTGCACTACAGCGTTCATCGACAATGTATCCACGATACACGTACGCCTGTTTCGAGCCCCGATATCAGTACTGAACAAGTATGACAATATAATGATAAAAAAGAACCTTATTTGCATCCACGTTTTCTTTTGTCGACACAAAGATATATCTTTTTTAAAGGAAAAGTCCCACGGAACTCAAAGTTTTTTGTAATTTTGCAACTTAATAGTTGTATTATAATTGAATTCTAATCCAAAAATTATAACATTGTGGGAGAAACAAAGTATATCTTCGTTACTGGCGGAGTAGCCTCATCATTAGGCAAAGGCATTATATCCTCATCTGTGGGTAAATTGTTGCAAGCTCGTGGATACAACATTACCATTCAAAAATTCGACCCCTATATCAACATCGACCCGGGTACGCTCAATCCCTACGAACACGGCGAATGTTATGTTACCGTAGACGGTCAGGAAACGGATTTGGATTTAGGACATTACGAACGTTTCACCGGAATCCAGACGACCCGTGCCAATAATATAACTACCGGCCGGATATACCAAAGCGTTATCGAAAAAGAACGCAGAGGGGACTATTTGGGTAAAACCATCCAGGTCGTACCTCATATCACGGACGAAATCAAACGGAACATCAAATTGATGGGTAAAAAATACAAGTTTGATTTCGTAATTACCGAAATCGGGGGAACAGTAGGTGACATCGAATCCCTGCCTTTCCTGGAGGCCATCCGCCAATTACGTTGGGAATTGGGCAAAGATGCCATCAACCTGCATCTGACCTACGTCCCTTATCTGGCGGCTGCAAAAGAGTTGAAGACCAAGCCAACCCAAACATCGGTCAAGCAGTTGCAAAGTTTAGGTATACAACCGGACATTTTGGTACTTCGTACGGAACATGAACTGAATGCGGACATCCGCAAGAAAGTGGCTCATTTCTGCAATGTGGACGAAGAAGCCGTCATTCAAAGCCTGGACATGCCGTCCATCTATGAAGTTCCTCTGAGCATGCAAGCCCAGAAGCTCGATGCCATTATTTTACGCAAGATGAATATGCCGGTAGGTGAAACTCCTCAACTCGGCCCATGGCGCTCTTTCCTTGACCGCCGCAACAAGGCTACGGAAATTGTCCACATCGCCCTGGTTGGCAAATATGATTTGCAAGACGCATATAAGAGCATTTTAGAATCACTCGCACATGCCGGAACCTACAATGACTATAAAGTCAAGACGCATTTCGTCAATAGCGAAAAACTGACCCGTGAAAACGTGGCAGAACAACTGAAAGGTATGGCGGGAGTAGTTATCTGTCCCGGATTCGGACAACGAGGCACCGAAGGCAAAATCGTTGCCGCCGAATACACCCGCACCCACGATATTCCGACATTCGGCATCTGTCTCGGCATGCAAATGATGGTTATTGAATTTGCACGTAACGTATTAGGATATGTGGATGCCAATAGCCGCGAAATGGACGAAAAGACTCCGCACAATGTCATCGACATCATGGAAGAACAGAAAAATATCACCCAAATGGGAGGTACGATGCGTCTGGGAGCCTACGAATGTGATGTACGTGAGGGCAGTAAGACTTTTGAAGCATACGGACAAAAGCAGATTTCCGAACGCCACCGTCACCGCTACGAATTCAACAACCAATATATTAAGGAGTATGAAAAAGCCGGCATGCAATGCGTAGGCACCAACCCCGACAGCAATTTGGTGGAGATTGTGGAAATCCCGGCATTGAAATGGTACATCGGTACACAATTCCATCCGGAATACAGCAGTACGGTACTCAAACCGCATCCCTTGTTCCTTTCATTCGTAAAGGCAGCCATTGAGAATTCATTGAGCACCCAAAAGCAATCTAAAGACAAATAAATAAGAATATGGACAAAAACACGCTTACAGGATTTATCCTCATTGCGGCAGTACTTATCGGATTCAGTTATTTCAGTCGCCCGAGCGAAGCGGAAATGGAAGCCCAACGCCGACAGCAGGACTCTATCGCCATGGCTCAACAAAAAGCGCAGATGGCACAAGAAGCCAAAGAAAAGGCTGAAATAGCGCATCAGGCACAAGTAGCTTTAGACACGACATCATTGTTTTACGCTCACAGGAGAGGAGAAGCACAGGAAGTCGTATTGGAAAACGAACTGATTAAATTAACGTTCAACACACGCGGGGGAACCGTCCAAAAGGTTGAACTCAAAGAATATAAGGACCAACAGGGCGGCCCGGTGACGCTGTTCGACGAAAAAGACACACGCATGCAATTCATGTTGGGCGGTAAGATGGAGAACATCAACTCCAGCGACTTCTTCTTCACCCCCATCAACGTCAGCGACACGACCCTCACCATGCGTCTACAGGCTTCCACTGGAGGTACGTTGGATTTTGATTACACGTTGCTGCCCCACTCCTACATGGTCGACTTTACCATCCGGGCCAACGGCTTGGGCAATTTCTTCGCACCGTCCATGAAAACGTTGGACATCGCATGGAATGAAATGGCACGCCAACAAGAAAAAGGCTTCGATTTCGAAAGCCGTTATTCTTCCCTGACGTATAAAATAAAGAACGAGGGAACGGATTATCTGAGTGAAACCAGTGCCGAATCCGAAAAGATTGCAGAGCCCTTGGACTGGGTCGCTTTCAAGAACCAGTTTTTCAGTTGTGTACTGATAGCACATCAGGATTTCACGGAAGCCCACCTCAGCAGCACGCCGCAGCAAAAAGCCAGCGGTTACCTGAAAGATTACGAGGCCGACATGAAAACGTTCTTCGATCCCTACGGAAAGACCCCCACTCAAATGCAGATGCTGTTCGCTCCGAACAATTACCATCTGTTGCAACATACAAACAAGCTCAGTGCCAGTGACAAAGACTTGGAATTGGAAGACCTTGTTTATTTGGGCTGGCCGCTCTTCAAGTGGATCAACCGTTTCTTCATCATCTACATTTTCGATTGGTTGAGCAGTCTGGGGCTGTCGATGGGGATTGTCCTCCTGTTGCTCACAATATTGGTGAAAGTATTGGTCTACCCCACCACACGCAAGTCTTACTTGTCTTCTGCCAAGATGCGTGTGCTGAAACCGAAGATTGACGAGCTTAACGCCAAATATCCGAAACCGGAAGACGCCATGAAGAAGCAGCAGGAAACCATGCAGCTTTATAGCCAGTACGGGGTCAGCCCGATGGGCGGATGCTTGCCGATGCTGTTACAGATGCCTATCTGGATTGCCCTGTTCAACTTCGTTCCGAATGCCATCGAATTGCGTGGGGAAAGTTTCCTTTGGGCTTCCGACCTTTCTGCATACGATGACGTGATACGATGGGACAAGCCCATCTGGCTCATCGGAGACCATCTCAGCATTTTCTGCTTGTTGTTCTGCCTGACCAATATCGTCAACACGTGGATTAGCATGCGCCAACAGCAGAACAGCATGACCGGTGAACAAGCACAGCAAATGAAGTTCATGCAATACATGATGTACATCATGCCTGTAGCCTTCTTCTTCATGTTCAACAACTACTCGTCCGGATTGAACTATTACTATTTCCTTTCCGGTCTGACTAGCATCCTTATCATGTGGTTCTTGCGCAAAACCACCGATGACAAGAAGCTTTTGGCCAAGCTCGAAGCTAACTACCAGGCCAATAAAGCAAACCCTAACAAAAAGATGTCGGGAATGGCCGCACGGTTGGAAGCACTGCAAAAACAGCAGCAAGCCATCTTGGAAGAACAGAAAAAGAAACAAGCTCAAAACAAGAAATAATAAAACATCCTTAAGAATCATTCCGGGCTATCCGCAACCGTCCGGAATGATTCATTTTTTTTAGCTCACATCTATTATGAATCTCATTCATGTCATGACCGCAGCCCTTACCTTGGCTTCCGCCAGTCCGGTATCCGGAGCCAACGACGGACAAATCATCGGAAAAAACCAGATTACACTTACCGGAGACCGCCTCACTCCCGAGGCATTATGGGCCATGGGACGGATTGGCACTTTTGCTGTCTCGCCGGATGCCCAAAAGATTGTGTATACCGTCAGCTATTACAGCGTACAGCAGAACAAGAGCCATACCGTTCTTTACCTGATGGATGCCGACGGCGCGAACCCGACCCTGCTTACCACTACGGCCGACAACGAAAGCGAACCGGCTTTCACTCCGGACGGACAAAAAATCACCTTCCTGAGCAGTAACAGCGGCAGTAGCCAGATATGGGAAATGGCCTTGGACGGCACGTCACGCCGTCAAGTCAGTTTCTGCCATAAGGACGTGGAAGGATACAAGTTTTCCCCTGACGGGAAAAAAGTCATCATCGTCCATTCTGTAGACACTTATACTTCTATCGAGAAAAAATACGACGACCTGCCATTATCCAGCGGTATGGTCATCACCGACCTCAACTACAAACATTGGGATCGTTATGTCACCACTATACCCCATATCTTCGTGGCGGATGTCCAAGACGGACGGGCGGGTGACGGCATCGACCTCCTGAACGGCGAACCGTTTGAATGCCCGATGTTACCGTTCGGAGGCAGTGAACAGTTCAACTGGAGTCCCGACAGCCGTTATATCGTGTACACCAGTCGCAAAAAGACAGGCCGGGACTACGCTATCAGTACGGACAGCGACATCTACCGCTACGATACGGCGACCGGACAAACCGAGAACCTATGCAAACCGGCCGACTACAAAGAGCCTGAAATCGACCCGTCGCGTTCCATGGAACACCAAGCCATAAACCATTTGGACCGGGATTGTAACGTGGGCTACGACACGAACCCGGCCTATTCTCCCGACGGGAAATATGTGGCGTGGCTCAGCATGGCACGAAACGGTTACGAAAGCGACCGTACCCGACTGTGCGTCTTGGATCTGAAGACGGGGGCAAAAACTTACGTTACGGAAGCTTTCCAATCCGGAGTAGACGGATTCTGTTGGGCAGCCGACAGCCGCTCGTTCTATTTCACCGGCGTATGGCAGGCACGCAGCATGGTACACTCCACCAACCTCAAAGGCGAAGTGAGACCGCTGACCACCGGTAACTTCGACTATGGAGCCGGACTGGCCTTATGTGGCAAAAGCCTCATCGTCACCCGTCACAGCATCAGTGCGCCGGATGACATTTACAGCCTTTCCTTTAAAAAGAAAAAAAACGCGGAAATCAGGCAGCTCACCCGGGAAAACCGATATTTCCAGGAACGCCTGGAAATGGGTGAAGTCAAAGAACGTTGGGTCGCTACCACGGATGGCAAGAAGGAACTCTGTTGGGTGGTCTACCCGCCTCATTTCGACCCGGCCAAAAAATATCCGGTACTCCTGTTCTGCGAAGGAGGGCCGCAAAGTCCCGTCAGCCAGTTCTGGAGCTACCGTTGGAACCTGCAAATCATGGCGGCCAACGACTATATCATCATCGCTCCCAACCGCCGCGGCCTGCCGGGCTTCGGCATGGAGTGGTTGGAGGAAATCAGCGGCGATTACAGCGGACAGTGCATGCAAGACTACCTGAGCGCCATCGATGACATCTGCAAGGAGCCGTATGTGGACAAAGAACGATTGGGATGCGTGGGCGCCAGCTTCGGAGGATACAGTGTGTACTATTTGGCCGGGCACCACGACAAACGCTTCAAATGCTTCATCGCGCATGACGGCATTTTCAACACGCAACAGCAATATTACGAAACGGAAGAGATGTGGTTTCCCAACTGGGACCTCGGTGCAGGCCCTTGGCGCAAGGGCATCAGTGCCGACCCAGACAACGCGGAAAAGGTGAACGACCAACAAAAGGTGAATCCCTTCACCACCAGTCCCCACCTCTACGTAGACCGTTGGGACACACCCATCCTTTGCATCCACGGCGAGAAAGACTACCGTATCCTCAGCTCGCAGGGACAGTCGGCTTTCAGTGCCGCCGTCATGCGCGGTATCCCCGCCGAACTCCTGTTGTATCCCGACGAGAACCACTGGGTATTGAAACCCCAAAACGGCATATTGTGGCAGCGCACTTTCTTCCGTTGGCTAGACCGTTGGTTGAAAAAATAAATTAAACGATAAACGTCATGAACCAAACTTCGAATCAAAAATTAAATGACAAGGCATGGGCACGTTGGTCTGCCCTCTTCGTAGTGGCTTTCACCATGATGGCCGCTTACTACGTAAACGACATCATGGCTCCGCTCAAGAGCATGCTCGAAGGCGAACTGCATTGGACAAGCGGTGAGTTCGGCTTCTTCACGGGAGCTTACAGTTTCCTGAACGTCTTCCTGCTCATGCTCATCTGGGGCGGACTGATTTTGGACAAATTCGGCATCCGCTTCACTGGTATGTTGTCCACCATCCTGATGGTAGGCGGCACGATATGCGAATACGTTGCCATTACCCGCTTCGGTGGAACCGAAGAGATGCTGTTCGGTTACAAACTGGATGTTTTCATGGCTTCGGCCGGATATTCCGTATTCGGTGTCGGTGCCGAAGTGGCCGGCATAACGGTGACAAAAATCATCGCCAAATGGTTTCACGGCAAGGAAATGGCTTTGGCCATGGGCGTACAGGTCGCCCTGGCCCGCGTCGGCTCGCAAGTGGCATACGCAGTAGCCATCCCCGTAGCCAAGAACTGGCATCTCGACACTCCGTTGCTCATCGGTGCCATCCTGCTCGTCGGCGGACTGATTTCTTTCCTGTGCTTCACTTTCATGGACCGCAAGCTCGACCGCCAGGTCACGATCGACACCTCCTGCGGCGATGATGAAAAATTCTCCTTCAAGGATGTGGTGGCCGTAGTCAGCAATCCGGGATTCTGGCTCATTGCTCTCCTGTGTGTCCTGTTCTATTCTTGTGTATTCCCCTTCCAGAAATTCGCTACCGAATTGATGGTGACGAAATACAACGTATCCGAAGACATTGCCGGTACCTTTGCGGGCCTTCCTGCTTTGGGCGCGCTGTTCCTGACTCCTGTGTTCGGCGGAATGATAGACCGGAGAGGAAAGGCTGCTTCCATTATGATGTTGGGAGCTTTTATGCTCATCTGCGTGCATGCCATCTATGCCATTCCTTTCATCCACGCCTCTTGGGTAGCCATCATCCTGATGATTATCCTGGGCATCGCCTTCTCCCTCGTCCCGTCCGCCATGTGGCCTTCCGTGGCCAAGATATTCCCGGTCAAACAACTGGGTACGGCATACGCCCTGATATTTTTCATCCAGAACATCGGATTATGGGGTATCCCGGCTCTCATTGGCAGCGTACTCGAAAACTATTGCATCACGGGCCAGGAAGTGGTAAACGGTAAAACAACCAATCTTTACGACTATACCCTCCCCATGTGCATTTTCACCGGTATAGCCATTCTCTCCCTGTTGGTGGCCTTCCTGCTCAAGTCCGCCGATAAGCAATACGGTTACGGATTGGAAAAAGCCAACCTCAAGAAATAAATCTTCCCACAGCGGGAAAAGCCGGTATTTGGAGGTACGCCGAAAAATACCGGCTTTTGTTTTTCCCTTTTCTGTCTGTCCGGTTTTATTCCTCTTGGAAATACAACGTAAAGGTCTTAGCCGTCCCACAAAATCAGCATTATAAAAAGCTGTATTTCAAATACTAACAAAACACAAATTAATCTCCGCAGAACGAAAAAAAGATTGGCTGTGATTGAAAAATCAATCGGCTGAGACTAAAAAATCGTTTGGCGCAGAACCGTGTAGCGATGTCCTTACCCCTCTACCGTGTTGTAAAAGAAAAGAAATCCAAATACTGAAATTCAGAGGAACCCTCATATATTAATATAATATAAAATAGAGTGAATATATTTCTTCTTATATTAAAATTACTATATTTGCAAACGAAATAGTACATTCATGCTCAAGGAAATGAAGGGAAGCATTCCCGTATGCATGCAAGAAAAATACCGTTAACTTCCCACTTAAACCAACTAAGCAATGAGAAAAAGACTATTCTATTCTTTATTTTTAGGTGCGGCATTGTGTATGACAACGGCGTGCAGCGATGATGACAACAACGGAAATGAAGGTTCGGGCGGTGGAAATGGAAACGGTAACGTCCCCGTCACGACCGTAGAGCAGGCACAAGAGGAGATAGACCGTGTGGGCAAGGCATTGGCCGCAAAGATAGATGTGGAACGCCTCAAACCAACCATCTCGCTGTTGGAATATTGCGAAAACACGTTCTTCAACGAGGATGACGAAGTCATGCTCCCCGACAACCCGAACCGTCCGGATTACGGTTGGAGAAGCCTCATGCGCACCATGCGCCTTAGCGCACAAGGAGACATTGCCGCACTGGCCTCCAAGCGAGCCATCGGCGATGTGTACGAAATCAGCCAACTCCACGGAGAATGGAAATGGAACGAAACTACGGAAGAGTGGGATCAAATTGCCGATGCATCGATGAGGAATTCCGCCATCTATACGTTCAGATACGAAGGAAAAAACTGTGTAGCCGAAGTGAAAGGCAGCGGCCAAGAGTTTGAATTCGTCCGTAAAGATGCAACCGGGAATGCCTATTCCGAAACCATCAAGATTCCGGCTACCCTTACAGGCACCGTAAAACTCGACGGCAAACTCATGGCCCAGCTTACCGTCAACACGGAAGCCTGCGACTATGTCGGCAAGCAATATTCCGCAAATGCAACGTTCGAGGCTGCCGATGCCGGTTATAAAGTCACCCATTCTTTGTTTGACAATAACAGCGAGGCTGCCGTGAAATCGGAACTTTACAGCGGAAACGAACGACTGATTACCATGTCATGCAGCGTGAACGGGCATAATTTGGCTGACATAGATTTGATCGAATCCGGATATTTCGACGGAAACGCCAACTTGAAAAACGGAATCCTGGGTTGCAACATCATGGACGACATAAGCCTGAACATCACTGCCGACAACAACAACGGGCTGGTAGATGCCTTCGACTATGACGGGTACTATTATTACTACCAAGGAAATGCGGAAGGTTCTTTGGAAAGCGTAAAAGAGGCTGCCCGATTGGAAACACAAAGGGCTGTCGATGCCGCCAACCAATACGTACAGGCTGCGATGTTCTTCAAGAACAGCACCTATTCCGTACCTCTGACATGGCAAGCCGTCCATTACGATTATTCATATCCCGGAAGCTATTATTATTCCGGTGAATGGTCGGCCGAACCGGTATTGAACTTCGAAAATGGCACGACCTACACGTTCGGAGAGTATTTCACGGTTGCACGTTTCCAATCTCTGATTGCTGCGTATGAAGAATTGTTCGGGCGCTTCGAGAATTTATAACATACTTTTTTAATTTAACCATGGCAGGCTGACTCGCGTTTCCACTTCGTGGGAATCCGTTGTCGGCCTGCTTTCACGTGTGTCCGGCATACTCGCATGTACAAAACCATTAGCACTTTGTTCCTGCTCGTTGGGCTTCACCAAAATCTACGTGCCTCGCTCGCAGACAGCCTGCAAAGCGAACGAATGGAAGAAGTGGAAGTGAAGGCTTACAGTCCACGCATTTTATCGGACGACCAGAACGGACGTTTGTACTGGAACATGGAGTCGCTGGCAGACATGCCTCATGTATTGGGCAGTGCAGACCCCTTACGCAGCTTGCAACTTCTTCCGGGAGTAGCCACCAACAACGACTATACCTCCGGCATCCACATACAGGGATGTGCAGCTTCCCAAAGCGTATTGAACATGGACGGGGCACCGATATTCAACGCTTCCCACCTGTTAGGCCTGTTTTCCGTATTCAACGCCTCCCACTTCCGCGGCATGGCATTGGTCAAGAACCGTCACGATGCCGCTTTCTCCAACCGTTTGGGCGGAGAAATTTCTTTCTACCCTACCGATTCCATAGCCCGTAAAGTCCATCTTGATGCCACTGTCAGTTTTATGGAAAGCGAAGGTACGTTGACGCTCCCGACCGGCGAGCATTCCACGCTCTACTTATCCGGACGGGGAAGCTATTTGAACCTGCTCTACGGCAACCTGTTGGAAATAGACGAGATGCAACTCCGCTATGGCCTGCAAGACTATAACCTGACTTTTGTGCAACAAGCCGGAGCGCACGACAAAATCCGCCTTAGCCTGTATCACGGACAAGACCGTATGAATCTGTTGCAGGAAGACTTTGCAGACGAAAACAAGCTGAATTGGCAAAACACGGCTGCCGCATTGCACTGGCAACACCATTCTTCCCGGTTTATCCTCCAACAAAACGCCACTTTCAGCCGCTACCGCAACACATTGGATATGGGTATCAGTTCCGTATCCCTCAACCTGTCTTCCGGAATCACGCAAGCCGGTTACGCCGCCCGTTTGGAATGGACACGGGGCAATCTGCAATGGAACGGCGGTGTGGAATACAACTATTACCATTTCCGTCCCATGCAGTTCGAAGTCTCCGGTTCGTTCATCGAAAACGAAACACCCAAATTCCGTGAAGATGCCCACGAAGCCAATGCCTACCTTCAGGCCGACATTTCCCTCCACCCCTCCTGGTCGGTACTCGGAGGATTGAGACTGTCATCCTACCACAGCCATGGCCGCAGCTTCATTTCGCCAGACCCGCGCATCACCCTGCACTACCATCCCTCGTCCTCCCATACTTTGTCCGTACATTACGGTCTGTACCACCAATACCTTCATCAAATGTCCGTCTCCAACGGTGGGTTGCCCGTAGACTATTGGACCTCTTCGTCTCCTTCCGTACGCCCCCAACAGGCTCATTCCATCGCCTTGGGTTATCATTTCCGGTCGCAAAAAAGAATGATGGAAATCAGTGCGGAAGTTTACTATAAGAAGCTGAGCCATCAGCACGAATATTCAGGTTCCATATTGGATTTCTTCACGCAGGTCTACCACATAGAAAACAATATGATACATGGGAAAGGCTATAACTACGGTCTGAATCTCATGCTGAAAAAGAACAGAGGCAAACTCTCCGGTTGGGTCAGTTATGCCATAGGAAGCAGCCGACGCCGTTTCCCCGAACTTAGTCCGACAGAATGGTTCAATTCGACTTTCGACCGACGCCACGACTTGTCCGTAGTAGTCAACTACCGGTTCAACCGGCATTGGAGCTTGGGAGGAGATTTCGTATACGCCAGTGGCACGCCCTACACCAAAGCCAAAAGCGTGTACGTCATCAATAACAATTTGGTGAGCGAATACGGAAAGTACAACGGCTCCAACCTTCCTGCCACCCACCGCATGGACATCGCCCTGACCTACCGTTTCACTCCCCGTGGGCACAGGGAGCAAAGCCTGAACCTCTCCATTTATAATTTATATGCCCGGCGTAATGTCCTTTTCAGTTACTTGGGCTTTCAGGAAGAGAACTTCGGCTACAAACATGTGTATTCCCTTTGCCGCATGCTGCCTTCCATCGGTTATACTTTAAATTTCTGAGTCATGAAACCATATTGCATATACACACTCGGACTGATACTTCTGGCATGTGCCACACTTACGGCCTGCATGGAGGAAGAAGACGCAGAACTCCAAACGCAATTAGTCGTAGAGGGATGGATTGAGGACGGCGGCTACCCCGTGGTCTTATTGGGCGAAACCCATGCCATAGACGCCGGTATGCAGAATATTGAAAACTATATCGTACGTTGGGGGAAAGTAACCATCTCTGACGGGACCGACAGTGTGATTCTGACCGGAGGATATGACAATGACTTCTTTCCGCCCTATAAATACACGACATTCAAAATGACCGGACAGGCCGGAAAAACTTACACGCTGACTGCCGAGTATCGGGGGAAAAAAGCTACAGCCGTCACGACCATCCCCCAACCCGTCGAACTGGACTCCCTGCATGTCGTCCGCAGCGAAAGCGACACCTTATTCTATATAAAAGCTTTTTTTGAAGACAATCCCGACGAAAGGAACTACTATGGACTGTTCAGCAAAAGACACGGAAAAGACAAAGCTTTTCTCTTATCTTTCATGGGGGTATTCTCGAATGAAGTCATCCCCACGCACGTGGCGGCCGACGTGTACTGCGGGACCTCCGTCTATACGGAAGCAGACAGGAACGCATCCGCCTATTTCAAAAAGGACGACTTGGTACAAGTAAAACTCTGCCGTATGGACCAGGCCGCTTACGAATTCTGGAAAAGTTACTCCAACCTGAACAACCTGTCTTCCAATATGTTCTTCCCCTACACTAACGACTTGGAATCCAATGTCCGAGGCGGAAAAGGCTATTGGTGCGGATACGGAGCCAGCACCCTATCCGTGCGCATCCGCTGACTACAATCACAACGCAATCAAATCGGCATATTCCGCCCTTGCCTCATGCAACAAATCCCAGGGCGACAACTTGACCTGCAAACCGCGCTGCCCCGCACTGACATAAACATAATCGTACTGTGCTGCCGTCTCGTGCACGTAAGTGGGAAAATGTTTCTTCATCCCTATCGGGGAACATCCGCCCCGGATATAACCGGTCGTAGGCAAAAGTTCCTTCATCGGCAGCAATTCGCATTTCTTATTGCCGCTCACACGGGCCGCTTTCTTCAGGTCTATCTCATGTTCTCCGGGTACTACGCAAACAAAATAACCGGTCTTGTCACCATACAGCACGATAGTCTTGAACACCCGTTCCACATCTTCGCCCAACTGGGCAGCCACGTGCACGGCACTCAAATCCGATTCGTCCACCTCGTATGGAATCAATTCGTATGCGACCTTGGCCTTGTCCAACAAGCGTGCCACATTGGTCTTGTTAATCTTTTGCCTTGCCATAAAGCACCTCCTTTAAATATGCGGCTGTATAACCTTTCCCATAACGCACCAAATCCTCGGGCGTACCCTCGAACAAAAGCTCGCCGCCGCCACGTCCGCCGTCCGGTCCCATATCGATGAGGAAGTCCGCTGACTTGATGACATCCAGGTTATGTTCGATAACCATCACGGTGTTGCCTTTGTCCACCAGACGGTTCAATACGCCGAGCAACACGCGTATGTCTTCAAAATGCAATCCGGTGGTCGGCTCGTCCAATATATATATGGTTTGCCCCGTGTCGCGCTTGGACAGTTCCGTGGCCAACTTGATGCGTTGGCTTTCGCCACCCGATAACGTGGTAGAGGGCTGCCCCAGTTTGATGTATCCTAAGCCCACATCCTGCAAAACTTTGATTTTATTCAGAATCACCGGCTGGTTCTCGAAGAACTCCACTGCACGGTTAATCGTCATATCCAAAACGTCGGCTATGGATTTGCCTTTAAAACGAACTTCCAGCGTCTCACGGTTGTAACGCTTTCCGTGGCATACCTCGCACGGGACATACACATCCGGAAGGAAATTCATCTCGATGGTCTTATATCCGTTTCCACCACATGCCTCGCAACGTCCGCCCTTCACATTAAAAGAAAAACGTCCCGGCTTATAACCTCGTATCTTCGCCTCGGGAAGACTGACGAAAAGCGCACGGATATCGTTGAACACACCGGTATAGGTAGCCGGATTGGAACGCGGCAAACGCCCGATGGGGGACTGGTCCACACTGACCACCTTGTCTACAAATTCCAAACCTTCAACTTTGTCGTAAGGCAAAGGATCGCGCAAGGAACGGTAGAAATGTTGCGAAAGGATAGGCTGCAAAGTATCGTTAATCAACGTGGACTTTCCGCTTCCGGACACCCCCGTAATGCAAATCAACTGCCCCAAAGGGAATTCAACATCCACACCCTTCAGATTGTTTCCCCGTGCGCCCCTCAACCACAAAGAGTGTCCGTTGCCCTTCCTGCGCTGCCCGGGGATTTGAATGGAACAAGTACGGTTCAGATAACGTGAAGTCAACGTATCTTGCTTCAACATCTCTTCCGGCGTGCCCTGGAAGACCACCTCGCCTCCCAACCTGCCGGCTTTCGGCCCCATATCAATGATATAGTCGGCACTCTCCATCATTTCTTCGTCATGTTCCACCACAACCACTGTGTTTCCCGTGTCACGCAAAGCCTTCAGGGAGCTTATCAACCGACGGTTGTCCCGTTGGTGCAGACCGATACTGGGTTCGTCCAAAATATACAAGACATTGACCAGTTGAGAACCAATCTGCGTGGCCAAACGGATACGCTGGCTCTCGCCGCCCGATAATGACACCGACGAACGGTTCAAGGACAGATAATCCAAGCCCACATCCATAAGGAACTTCAGGCGCGAACGGATTTCTTTCAAAATTTCCGGGGCTATCTTTCTCTGCCGGTCGGTCAGCCGTTCCTCCACGTGCAACATCCAATCATACAATTCACCGATATCCATCGCCGACAACTCCGCAATGTTCTTGTCTGCCATACGGAAATGCAAAGCTTCCTTATTCAAACGGCGTCCTCCACATTCCGGACAAGTCACCGTCTTGGAGAACTGTTCCGCCCATTTCTGTGCCGAAGCCGAAGTTTCGTTCTCTTGCATCATCTGGATGTATTTCACCAATCCCTCGTAGGTCACATAATAATCCGACGAGGTGTGCACCAACTGAGACTTGATGCGCACGCGATCCATGCTGCCGTTCAATATTTCGTTCAACGCTTCCTCCGGCAAATCCTTGACCGGTGTCTTCACATCAGCGTCGTATTTTTCCAACAAAGCATCTATCTGCCAGAATATCATGCTGTTTTTATACTTCCCCAAAGGTTGGATAGCCCCCTCGTACACCGAAAGGTTACGGTCCGGAATCACTTTATCCATGTCTATCAGGCTGACATAGCCCAATCCTTTGCACCGCGGACAAGCCCCCTGCGGAGAGTTGAAAGAAAAGTTATGAGGAGCCGGGTCACGGTAGGACAAACCGGTTTCGGGGCACATCAAACGTTTACTGTAATGACGTACGGTCTCTGTTTCGGCATCGTAAACCATAAGTTGACCTTCCCCCTGTTGCATGGCCGTGGCCACACTGGCGTGCAACCGTTTGTCATCCTTCTGCTGTACGCAAAGCTTATCCACAACGATTTCTATGCTGTGGTTCTTATAACGGTCGAGTTTCATCCCATGGACTATCTCGCGAATCTCGCCGTCCACGCACACATATAAATACCCCTTGCGGCGTATCGTCTCGAACAGTTCTTTGTAATGTCCCTTACGGTTACGCACCACAGGAGCCAGCAGATAGATGCGCCGCCCCTCGTAATCCCTGATAATCAAATCTATCACCTGCTCTTCGGTGTAACGCACCATCTTCTTGCCCGACAAATAGGAATAAGCCTCTCCGGCACGGGCATACAGCAAACGCAGGAAATCATAGATTTCGGTAGTGGTCCCTACTGTAGAACGGGGATTTTTATTGGTCGTCTTCTGTTCGATGGAAATCACAGGACTTAACCCTGTAATCTTGTCTACATCCGGACGCTCCAAGTTACCCAAAAAGTTACGCGCGTATGCCGAAAATGTTTCTATGTAGCGACGCTGACCTTCGGCGAATATCGTATCGAAAGCCAATGAAGACTTCCCACTCCCGCTCAACCCGGTAATCACCGTCAGACTGTTGCGCGGCAGTTCCACATCCACATTCTTCAGATTGTGCACCCGCGCGCCGAACACTTCTATTTTTTCTGTTTCGTTATCCATCATTCTATTAATCATTTCCATTGGTGCCCGTCCCCGAATAACCGGTCAGCACATTCACATCTTTTCTTATCTTATATTCCTTGCCGTCGGCTCCGCGTGCATTGACCACCACGAAATACACCCCGTCTTTGACGGTCTTGCCATGAAACTTCCCATCCCATCCGCCGTCCAGAGTATCCCAAGCGTACAATTTCTGTCCCCACCGGTTGAAAATGACAGCTTTGAAGCTGACGATGGACTGATAGCCTTCCTTTACCTTATATATATCATTGTAACCGTCTCCGTTGGGAGAAAAAGCATTCGGCATTTCCAGAACAGACTCGCTGATGGAGACCACAAACGGTTCTGCCGTCCCCTCTTCGGGAAACACGATAGTATCGTTGCCATGCACGAAAGTGGCATAAAATTGCACGTAAAACGTACCGCTTTCGGTGAAAGTGTACTCCAGATTCTCATCGAAACGGTCTATAATCGGAGTATTCTCTTGTCCTTCGCGATACACACGCCACTCATACCGTACCGTATAATTCCCTAAATCTTCCACATTGGAAGTAAAATGCCCCGCCAACGGAGCCGACTGGGGTTCGGACGCATCTTCCAACTCTTCGCCCGTGGCCGTCGTATAACGCGCAGCCGGATTAGCCGTAGGATAAGCCGTTTGTGCCGAAAGCGAAAAAGAAACAGCACTGAATAAACCTAAAAACAAATACTTCAAAATAGTTTTCATGCCTGAATATTTGTGCAAAAATAATGTTTCCCGTTGACATAACCACTTTTTTTATGTAATTTTGTCCGCAATATCAGAAAAAAAGAAATGGCACACTGGAAAAGATTTATATATGTCGTAATCGCCCTGTTTTCCTTACAACTGACGGCTCGTGCGCAGGAGACGGAAACTTTCGTACATACCATTAAACAAGGAGAAACGGTATATTCCATAGCCCGCACTTATCAAGTGTCTCCCGAATCTATCCTCAAGCTGAACCCGACGGCCTCTACAGGTATCAAGGCCGGAGAAACACTGACGATTCCGCAACAGCAAAACGGTACGCAAGAAAAACGTTTCCATACGATTCAAGCCGGAGAAACACTTTACAAACTGACTAAAACTTACCAAGTAAGTGCCGACGATATTTGCAAAGCCAATCCGGGACTTACGGCCGAAAACTTCAAAGCGGGAATGGTTATCCGTATCCCGGCTTCCACCACACCCATGAACACGCCCCCGGCGAAGGAGACCGCCCAACCGCAAGGGGTAGCACAATCCGGATGCCGGGAAATGCACAAGGTAAAACGCAAGGAAACTTTATACAGCATCGCCCGGGATTTCAATCTGACAGAAGCCGAACTGAAAGCGGCAAATCCGGAAATGAATGAGCCTGGTTATAAACTCCGCAAAGGAGACTTCGTCTGTATCCCCTTCCCTAAACCGGAAAAGCCGAAAGAAATCATTCCTACCAATGAAGAACTGATGGGGAAGAAAGCCGTATCAGCCCCTCAGAAACTGATACGTATGGGAGTCATCCTGCCTTTTAAGGGAGGTTCGGCGGACAACGATAAAATGATAGAATTCTACAGGGGAGTGCTGATGGCTGTAGAAGAGATAAAGAAATCCGGTACGTCGGTGGATGTTTTCGCCTATGATTCCGGCAAAAGCGCAGGTGACATCAAGGCCGTCGTAAACAGCCACCCCATTACAAACCTTGATTTCATCATCGGCCCGTTGTATCCGGAACAGATAGCCCCACTTAGCAAATTCTGTCAACAGCATCATATCAAACTGGTAGTCCCGTTTTCGTCTCTCGGTGATAACGTATATGAAAACCCATACTATTACGCCATCAACCCTCCCAAATCATACCAGTTTGCAGAAACATCCCGGCTGACCACGGAACTCTTCGGAAAAGACAACGTCATTTTCTTGGAAGGCACTGAAAACGACAAAGATGCGGCTGCATTCATCGATGCCACCCGAAAACGGTTACAACAAAACGGCAGTAAAGCAAACCGCTTGAAACTCAACGATGACGAAATAAAGTGGATGGAAGCAATGACCCAATACAAAGACAACGTCATCATTCCCAACTCATCCGGTATCAAACTGTTGAACCAATTGTTTCCCAAGTTGAAAGAGTTCACTAAAAAGAATCCCGAATACAGAATCAAACTGGTGGGCTATCCGGAATGGCAGACATACGCCAGCAATCATCTGGAGAACTTCTACCAATTCAACACATACGCCTATTCTTCCTTTTTCAGGAATCCGCTGAACGGTAACGCCGACGAATTTGAGAATGCCTACCAAAAGGCCTTTCACACACCGACCCTCGTGTCGTGGCCACGTTTCGGTATGCTGGGTTTCGACACGGCTATTTATTTCCTGAAAGGCATATCTACGTATGGAGAAGCTTTCGACCAGCATCTTTCGCAAATCGTCACGACTTCTTATCAACACCGCTTCGACTTCCAACGCATCAGTAATTGGAGCGGCTTTATCAACCGTGAAGTCGAATTCATCCACTATAGTCCATCCCACAGCATTGAACTAATCCGACTGAAAAAATGAGAAAAGCATTCCTCATCGCGATAGCGGCCTGCTGCATCGGGACCTCTAAAGTGTACGGGCAAATCGGTGAACCGCGTAACGACCTGGCCATAGGTTTCAATGCGGGATACACGCTGAACCAAGTCATGTTCAACCCTACCATCCAACAAAAATTCAAAGGGGCGCCGACTTTCGGTTTTACGGCCAGATATACCTGCGAGAAGTATTTTAAAAGCTTGTGCTCTATCCAACTGGAAGTCAATTATACCAATTTGGGATGGGAGGAATTGATAGAAACGTCCGACGACACCTACAAACGGGATATCAACTATATACAAATCCCGTTGTTAGCCCGCATGGGTTGGGGCTACGAACAAAAGGGTGCTTTGTTTTACGTCGTGGCCGGTCCGCAAGTCGGCTTTTATTTAGGCGACAAGGGGCACAAAGGTGGGCTTTTCAACGACTCAACCCTGAACCTCCGTCCGGGACAAGTAAACCAACAATACGACATGCCGGTAAAGAACAAATTTGAATATGGCATCACAGCCGGTGCAGGTCTTGAGGTCAATACCAAAATCGGACATTTCCTTTTGGAAGGCCGTTACTACTACGGTTTGAGCGATATATTCGGCAACGGCAAGAAAGACGTGTTCGGTCGGTCGGCCAATGGCACCATCGTGGTAAAAGCCAGCTACCTGTTCGACATCGTACGGACACGACGGACTTCGAACAAAAAATAAAAAAGGACGAAAAAAGTGCGTTAAAATTAATCCATTCCAACGCACTTTCTTTTTATTCTATTCCTCTTTTCCCCTATCTCAAACGGTCTAGCGAACGGACGATCAATTCGTCCTTCATGATGTTCCGGAAAGCCAGATAGTCTAATATCAATCCTACCGCCGGAAAGGCCGCTGTCCAGGAAAGGGTGAAATCAGCATCATAACGGGATTTAAACACGTAAACGAAAACCCCGAACACGATATAGTAGCCCACCAGGATAAGGCTGCTGAACACAGACAAGCGCACCTGAAACATACGGCGCTTAAACAAAAATATGGCTGCAAACGAAGTGAACGCTGCCAAAACTAACAGTACAAACATGGCCCACGGAGCAAAGACTCGCGCCCCGTCGGCCATCGTAAGCCATAAATTATAGAAATCTGCTACCCCGATACCGTCTTGGTGAAAATGTCCTACGGGCATGCACAAGCATACCACCGCACATACTGCGACCAAGAAAAGATAGACAGACTGGATTCTTTGGATCATACAGTTCTACAATATTATAAAAATAAGTATCGGCTTATTCTATCGTATCTTTCTCCTTCAACGGATTACGGAAATATATTTTCCCTTCTACAAATTCTTGCGTGGCAATCAACGATGGCTTCGGCAGTTTCTCATAAAAACGAGAGATTTCAATCTGTTCGCGGTTCTCGAATACTTCATCCAAATTGTCACTTACAGAGGCGAACTCCTGCAATTTTTTGGACAACTCATTCTTGATGTCCAAAGAAATCTGATTCGCACGCTTGCCAATGATAGCTACGCTCTCATAGATATTACCGGTTTCGTCACACAGATCCATAATGTCACGGGTCACTGTGTTTGTAGGCGCATTTGTTTTTTTATAATCCATAATTATATAATTGATTTACTTGTTTCTTTTACCCTTAAGACTTCTTATTCACATATTTCTCCGACTGTGCAAAAATCCGCTGCGCGTCTTTTAAATATTTAGATTCGGGATATTCGTTCATAAAGCCGTAATATTCGTCTATGGTGTCACGATAACGCTCCAACCGTTTCTCTTCCACACTTTGCTGAGCCAGTTGATATTTGGCACGCAATATCATAATGGAAAACTCCTCACGACGTTCCGGGCTAGCGTATGGATAATCCAACAAAGCATTGCGAGCCGTCACGATACAAGCCTCATAATTGCTTCCCCCATACGAGCAATTGCCCATATACGAACCTAAATCGTAATACAGCTTTGCGGCCTCGAACTCTTTTTCCACCATCTTGTCCTGCAAGGCAAAAATCATCTCCTGTGTACGGTCTTTCAGATGCGTATAGGGATAATAATCCAGAAAATCCTGAAATTCTTTCACCGCAGCCATCGTGCTACTCTGATCCAAACGCGTGTCCGGCACGCTTTCATAAAGGGAACGCCCCGCATAAAAACGGGCATACTCTACATAAACGCCTTTAGGATAAGACTGATAGTATTTCTTAAAATAGGAATGCGCCACATCGAAATTACCGTCGCAGAACTCCGACATCGCCAACATATAAAGACATTCCTCTCCTCGCGAAGTCCCTTTCATCAAAGTGACAAGCTCTCCCAACAATACGGACGAACGGGAATATTGCCCCTTGACAAAGTATTCCTTTGCAGCCTCGTACTTATAATCGTAATCTGCGGTCTTCATCACGTTGTTATACTGATTACACGAAGCCAGCAACAACATTGCCCCCGACAGCCATAAAAAAATCCGTTTCATATTGTACAATTGAACTGCAAAATTATGGAAAAGCATCGAATTTTGCAAAGAAAGGAAGTTTTTAAATGCAAAAAAAGCACATGAAACGGCTTTTTAGGGATAAAATACCTATTTTTGTAGCTTGAAGAAACTTAAAATATCCAAGCCATAATATGCCTAAATTCGAGTTGACCGCCGATTACTCTCCTACCGGAGACCAGCCGGAAGCCATTGCCCAACTCACAGAAGGAGTCTTGCAGGGCGTACCGGCCCAAACGCTGTTGGGCGTGACCGGGTCGGGTAAAACTTTCACGATAGCCAACGTGATTCAGAACATCAACAAGCCTACGCTGATTCTCAGCCACAATAAAACACTTGCCGCACAATTATATGGTGAGTTCAAAAGTTTTTTCCCGCATAATGCCGTGGAGTATTATGTGTCGTATTATGACTATTACCAACCGGAAGCTTACATCCCGTCCACCGACACCTATATAGAAAAGGATTTGGCCATCAACGACGAGATAGACAAGTTACGGCTGGCGGCCACTTCTGCCCTCTTGTCCGGACGGAAAGACGTTGTAGTCGTCTCGTCCGTCAGTTGTATTTACGGCATGGGGAATCCGGCGGCTTTTTATGATAATGTCATAGAACTGAAACGAGGCAAATTGCTGGACCGTAACGTATTCCTCCGCCGCTTGGTCGACAGCCTGTACACTCGGAACGACTTGAATCTGGAACGCGGGTGCTTCCGGGTCAAAGGCGATACGGTAGATATTTACTTGGCCTATTCGGACAATCTCCTGCGCGTGACATTCTGGGATGATGAGATCGATGCCATAGAAGAGGTAGACCCCGTAAGCTGCCTCCGTTTGGGGAGTTTCGACGAATACCGCATCTATCCGGCCAACTTGTTCATGACCACAAAAGAAAGTACGGCGAAAGCCATACACCAGATAGAAGACGACTTGCACAAACAAGTAAGTTACTTCGAAGAGATAGGAAAGCCGTATGAAGCCAAACGATTATATGAACGAGTCACGTATGATATGGAAATGATACGCGAATTGGGGCATTGCAGCGGTATCGAGAACTATTCGCGTTATTTCGACGGGCGCGAGGCCGGTACACGCCCCTATTGCCTGCTGGACTTCTTCCCCGAGGATTTCCTGATCGTTATCGACGAGAGCCACGTGTCCGTACCGCAAATCAATGCCATGTACGGCGGCGACCGCGCCCGCAAAAAGAACTTGGTGGAATACGGTTTCCGGCTTCCGGCCGCCATGGACAACCGCCCTTTGAAATTCGAGGAGTTCCAACAACTGGCCAGACAGGTCATTTATGTATCCGCCACTCCCGCCGACTATGAACTGCAACAGAGCGAAGGCATCGTGGTGGAACAGGTTATCCGCCCTACCGGTCTGCTCGACCCCATCATCGAAGTGCGCCCAAGCCTGAACCAAGTGGACGACCTGATGGAAGAAATACAGCAACGCATCGAGAAAGACGAGAGAATCCTGGTCACCACACTGACCAAACGAATGGCGGAGGAACTCACCGATTACTTCATGAAACACGACATCCGCACAAATTATATCCATAGCGACGTAGACACGCTTGAACGCGTGCAAATTATGGACGATTTACGTGCCGGACGCTTCGATGTGTTGGTCGGCGTGAACTTACTCCGCGAGGGACTGGACCTTCCGGAAGTTTCCTTAGTAGCTATCCTGGATGCAGACAAAGAGGGTTTCTTGCGTTCGCACCGCTCGCTCACACAAACCGTAGGCCGGGCGGCCCGCAACGTGCATGGCAAGGCTATCATGTATGCCGACCGCATCACGGACAGTATGCAAAAAACCATCGACGAAACCAACCGTCGGCGCGAAAAGCAACTTAAATACAACGAAGAACATGGCATCACTCCGCAACAAATCAAAAAAGGCCGGAAAAAGACTGACCTTATCAGTGCCAATGCGGAAGCTCATGCGGAAACCCGTGCTTACATCGAACCGGAAGAAAGAATGGCTGTGGCCGACCCTATCATGGAATATATGACGCGCGACCAATTGGAAAAGAGCATAGAACGCAGCCGAAAACTGATGCAGGAAGCGGCAAAGAAATTAGACTTCATCGAAGCCGCCCAATACCGGGACGAAATGCTGCGCATGGAAGAGATGCTGAAAGAAAAATAAAGCACCCGGAAAAAAAGGAAAGGAGGAAGGACTTTGGGAATGTGTCTTCCTCCTTTTCCTATTTTATATAAACTTCCTCAACATACGGAAGCTTCTGTTCAGCCTCAAAAGTCTAAAACTCCCACTTGCATGCAATCGTAGGTATGGCATAAAAACGGTTGTTCTGTCCGGTTTCCGTATACACGAAATTATTACTGATTTCAACCTCCGTACCAATACTCAGCTTGAAATCGTCACTTACCCTTCTCAACGCAGCCAGATTAAACCAAAATTGCGGTTCCGACATCAGGATGAGATTCCCGTTCACGGTATTATTGTACCACAAATCGACAAAACCGCTGAACGTACACAAGCCTCCGGCAAAACGGTTTCGCCAAACGCCTGTCAACTGCCAGCTATGACAATAAGGGCCATTCTTGGCTAAGTATTTGTACATAGCCTGTACGGAAAATCCCTTGGCAAAGTCTTTGCTATTCCAGTTGTAAGCCACGCCAGTCAGATAGGCATCCCCGAAAGCATAACCATCTCCCTTTCCGGTTCCATAACTCAAACCACCGTTGTACTCCACATGGAATGCCACCGGCATTTTCTTCGTTTGGATTTCCCGGGAAAACTCGCCATAGGCTCCACGCAAAACATTGTCACCGAAATCGGCATCCATAAAAAAATAGGTACTCCCCCACTTGTCGGCAGAGAAATTCTCAACGGTTGCTGTCAGATGCTGGCGCGAAGAAATCTCGTTGCCATACATCCCATGACCCAGGTCGTAATGTAACTGGACGTTGAGTTGGGCGAGGCTTTTTGTGGCCCACAGGCACAATACCCCGACGTAAATAAACTTTTTTTTCATTACTTTTGATTTTTAAAAAACGCCGGCAAAGTTATATAAAATACTCCAAAAACGAATGTCCCCCCTAAAAGAAAGTGGAAGACCATCCATTCTACATTTCTGTATATAAAAAAGACAAGCCTCATAACCCTATAAGAATTAGATTCTTAAAAAATATCACAGCATACATGCCCAAAAAACATCGAAAAAAAATTCCTCAAATGTTTGCCGAATTAAAAAAAGTGCGTACCTTTGCAACCGCAAACGAGAAACAACACAGGCAAAACTTAAAAGTCTGAACGTTTTTCAATGCGAAAAGAGGGCGTTTAGCTCAGCTGGTTCAGAGCATCTGCCTTACAAGCAGAGGGTCGGCG